>Ga0307489_10000108_pt1 | contig 41706 bp, 30 predicted proteins | sample SB12metaG_FD_202247 | JGI IMG/M metagenome (GOLD analysis project Ga0307489, IMG submission 202247) | Sea-ice brine microbial communities from Beaufort Sea near Barrow, Alaska, United States - SB 1.2 | ecosystem: Environmental > Aquatic > Marine > Coastal | place: USA: Alaska | collected... | reverse complement strand
TTGAAAAAAATTAGATATGTCAGAGATATTAATAAAAAAAATCATATTTATATAAAAATAAATTATAAAACATATAGTAGCAAAATCTATATACTTACTTGCTTTAAGGTGATTTCAAAAAAGAAAAAAATACTGTCCATTAGATGGGGGGGGGGTTAAAAGGTAATGGGTGAATGATCGAAAATTTTAAGAAAATAGTTATAGATAGTATTCTTTTTCAATGAAAATTGATATATTCATAGAAAATGGAACTTTTTGTCAAATGTTAAACGTAATATCGTATAAAAATGTTATCAGCTTTTAAATATACTTATTCGGTACAATGAAGGTGCAAAAAAATTTAAAAATATGTGCTAAAAAAATATCATCATTTTATGAAAATATTAAAAAACCCGGGACTTCTAAAAATTTTAAATATTATATTAATGGGGAAAAAATTATAAATGCTATTCTGAATCTGAATTCTAAAATATCTTTTTTTATTTTATTAATAAATTTTGAAAATACAGTTCAAAAATTTTATTGCATAAAGAATTTTTTAGACCTAAAAAAAAAAGAAAAACAAATTTACAAAGTTTCTTTGGAAAAAAATCAAATTTTCAAAAAAAAAAAAAAATTGGTTGAATATAGCTCAAAAGATTTTAATATAAATTTATCCGATAGGTATGAGAAGAGTTGGGTTAGTCGAGTTGTAGATTGGCAGAAAGACAAAATTAAAGCTAAAAATAGTTATGATTTAGATGGTGAATTTTTTGAAAATTTTCAAATAAATATTTTATCTCCAAAAAAAAAAACGAATTTTTTCTATAAAAAGGCGAAAATTATTCTAAAAAAAAAAGCGTCTCAGAAAATTGGTACTTTAAAAAATTTAATTTCTAGAAATAAAAAAGGCTTTTTTCAAAAATATAAATTTTTTTTAAAGTATGAGAAAATTCCATTTAAAAAAAAGGAATTTTTAAATATAAAAATAAAAACTTTAGAGTTTTTAAATCTCAAATTACTAGAAGAAAAAAAATCATTCGAAAATTTAAAACCTCATTCGTCTGGTATTCTGGTTAAAAAAAATAAAATTTTAGAAGATGAAACACCTATCGATAGTTTACGTTTTAAAAGTCCTTTGGTGAGTCAAATATTTTCTCGGGATCTTTTTTATCAGAGACCAGAGATTCCGGGTAATAATATAGGATTTTCTAGCCATGAAGAAGTATTTCACTCTATACAAAAAAAACCCCTATCGAAAGCACCGGTTCTGATCTCAACTTATTTTTTAAACAAAAAATTTAAAACAAAAAAAATTTTTGGGAATAAAATCCCCATCATATTTAAATTTATCCACTTTAGAACAAAATTCAAAAATTGGACGAAACAGTTTAATCCTTTGGGTGATATCTTTATATTTGGGGGAAAATAAAAAGAAAGCTTCTTCATCGTAGCATAATATATTATTAATATCTTTAATAAATTTTTTTTAGTTTACAGAATCGATAAGAATATATCGTAATGAAGGATATCCAAAATGGTTAAACGAAAAGATTTTTAAGAAATATGAAAAGATTCTTCTTGAAAAAATACGTTTGCTTAAAAATATTCTAGAGAAATTTCTTGTTTTCTTTCTCAAAAATAAGGTAAGACTGTGTTTAAATTTTAAATTAATTTTTTTCATGTATTAGTATTCAAAACACTTTAATCTATTATTATTTAAATTTTTGCAAAAGACAGGGTTCGAACCTGCGATCTCCGGTTTCGTAGACCGACGCTTTATCCAACTAAGCAACTTGTGCAATCTGGTTATACTAATAATATTATAAAATCTATTTTAAATATTGTAATAAAATAAAAAATAAATGTTAAAGTTTTTTTTTACAAAAAAAATATATTATTTCCTCTTAAAAAAAAATAAACTTTTAACCATTAAAAATTAAACTCATATTGAAAAAGGAAAAAATTTATTTTCAGAGTATTCGACATATTTTTTTACAAAATAAAGAAACAAACAAACAAGTTTATAATTCAGAAAAATTTTTAAAAAGGAATTTAGTTTTTCCGTCATAAATTTGCGAAAATATTAAGAAATGTATACTCGATCTAGATGTAAATATGGTCAAGATATTTTGAAGTTTAGTAACATTAAATGGGTCAACCTACCGAGTGTACCCTTTTTTCCTTTACTTTTTTGGAATTATGCATCCTTTTATCTGAAAAAGTCGGAGAGGCTTGTTAAACTCTAAAAGTATGGTCTAAATAATAATGCTTGGAAAGTTATGTTTTTAATTTTTTTTTGTCCTACTCAATTCTATATTATCTATAAACTTTAAAAAAAATCAGAACAACATTTTTTTTGAAGAATTCTTGATATTTAAATTTATTTAAAATTCTAAAGTATTTTATCGATTCGTTATTTTTATTTAAACTATTTTATTTTTTAATTTAAAAAATAATCTACAAAAGGTGGGATAGATAATTATTTTATACAGTTTAAAAATAAAACGAAAAATAAAATCAAGATTTTTTTCCCAATTAAATATATTCTATTGCAAATGCTAAAAATATATTTTGAGTAAAAATATTTCAATGTTTACATATTTTTGTGAGAAAAATATAATCAAAAATAATAATTATCCTTTATAAACTGTAGCTTTTAAAAAAATAATAGGTAAAAATAATTTGGATTTAAAAATAGCTGATTCAAACAGTTAAATTTTTATCTATTAAAAAGCGAAGATTCTCTTTTCTATAATTTTTTTCAACAAAAAAAAATTTTTAAAAAAATCTTTCATTGAATTTTTTTTTTTTTATGTTTTTTAAAATCAAGACAAAACATCATAATTAAAATTTGAGCTACAAATTTCAAAAAAAAACTATTTAATTTTTCAAAAAGAATAATTAACAAAAATCGAACAGCAAAATTGATTTCTTCTTGGTCAAAACAGAACACCCTTGATAAATTATAAAAAACACGATTGTTTTCATTTATTTTTAAATAAGTTTCATTAAAACCTTTGTTTTTTTTATTCGATATTTTTTCAAATAAAAAATGATATTCAAGGATCCACCAAAGAAAAGACGAAATTGTAATAGAACCAAAAACTACATTGTATTTCTTAAAAAATTCCCGGTCGGCATAATAATACGTTCCAATATCTGCCCTTAATTCTTTAAAAATCTGAAATTTTTTATATTTAAAATTTACATAAATTAAATTTTTAAAAAAACTTTCAGTAAAGAAAGTTTTAGAAAACGATTTTTTAAATAAACTTGACTTCATCATAGTCTTTACTTACAAACTGTTAACGCCTACAATAAAAACAGTATATAAAATAATATAAAATAATATACGATGGGTAAGTAAAAACTACGGCAAACCTTTTTTTAAATCAAATTAATACTGAATAAAACAAATTTTTCCCAAAAATTAGGAAAAGTTCACGGATCATTAGCAAGAGCAGGTAAAGTAAAGGGACAAACGCCGAAAGTAGAAAAAACAGATAAACCAAAAAAGCCTAAAGGAAGAGCATTTCAACGGGTGAAATTTAAAAATAGGTTTCAAGGAGGTTATTTAAAAAATGAGAAAAACAAAGGGCCTAATTCTAAAAAATAGGAAAATCGACACTAGACATCCTCATTTTTTTAAATAATAAATGATGCAAAGTAATTCCCGTAAGTATTAAAATTAATAAAAATAAAATTTTTATATTTTTCTGATCGATTTTTAAGTTGATTTTATTTTTGTTTTATTTTCAGGATTGATTTTAACTGGAATTTTTTCACTTCAAAAAAGTTTAGGGGACATAATTGGGGACGAAGCAGATGCGTCCGCGCAGGTAAAAAGTAAACCTAATGCAGATAAAAAAAAAAAGAGTTTCTTGAGAAAGAGAAAAAATTAATTATACCACATAAAGTTACTTTTAATTAAATTTTTAAATGCATAAATTATTGAATTTCTCAATCTATTGTATGCAATTTAAAAAGAAATAGTTTTCTTAATAAACCCAATGGTAGGTTCTTTTGAACCAAATAATTACGAACGTCCAAAAATTTTGGTGGGATCAAATGGTTACTAATGAGAGAAGATACTAGTAACGAAAAAAGAAAAATTCTCTTTTTCACATGGACGTATTCGGCAGAATCAATATGACAAAATATTTTTTTAGTCATAATACCTAAGCCCGAATCTTTTTTGATATTTTTCAAAAAAAATCTAAAGAAAAATTTTAATTTATTATCTCCGATAATTTTTTGTGTTATTAAAACGTGAAAAAAGTCCAAAATATATGTTTTATTAAACGTACCAGAGGCCTCCAAAAGTTCAATAATCAGAAATTTTAGAGAGACCCATAGTTTATAATTGTTTTTTTTTGAAATGAATAATAATTTAACCAAATCTCTGCTAATTTTAAGAAAATTATTTTTTAAAAACCATTCCAAAAATATATAGAATAAGTTTGAATTATAAAAATAATCTTCTTTAAAAAAAAACATCGATCCGATGATCTTAGTTTGGAAATGTATGGGAGAGATGAATCCTAACTCTGAAAATAAAATTAATAAGTGTATTTTTGTTTCCTGGTATTTACCGGATAAACCAAAAAAATTCATTAAAAAAATAGAGTTAACTAGACTTTTGGAATCGATCAGAAATAACTCGATTAAAATATTTTCTCCAAAAAAGGAAATATCTCTATTTGAATTTTTATAGATTTCCAAAAGAACTTCAGTAAATTTTTCCATCCCACCTTTGATTTGGCTTTTTATAAGTTTGTTGTCGAAACGCCCCTTGACCTGTATTATAATTAAATTTATTTTTTTAGCGATACTTCTATCGGCTATTTTGTCTAAAATTTTTTTAAAATTTTCTGATAATTTTTTTTCACTTAATAATGAAATTAAGAATTTTTTTAAAAGTAGCTTTTTTATTACTTCACTAAAAAATTCTTTTGTATTTTTTTTTTGTAATTCTAATTTTTCCAATATTTTAAAAATTAATTTACCAGGAAATAAAAATAAAAATTTTAGACAGTTAACTAATTTTTCAAAATTCTTATACCATATTTTTAATTCGTATTTTGGAAAATTCGCCAAATATCTAGTTGAAATTAATAAAATAAAATTATAAATTTGAAAGCTTTTTACTTCGAAATTTTTAAAGATTATATCTTCAACAAAGAAAATAAAAATGGTATCGAGAAAATAAAAAATTTTATTAAAAAATCTAAAATTTGAAAATTTTATAATTTTAAATACTTGATAAAATAAATTTTGGTGTACGAAAGTGAGTGAGTTTAAAATATCTTTCCAAAGCATAAAAAAAAATCTTTGCTGTAAATTTTTCTTTTCTTTCTTTTCGGTATATACAGAAAAAGATCTTAATATAATTTTTTTACATTTTTTAAGATCAAAAATTCTTTTAAGTATTACTTCAAGATATGTTAAATTATCTCTAACTATGTTAATGGATAAAGAAATCAACGACTTGATTTCAAACTTTTTGTCTTCAAATTTTTTCCAAAAAAAAATTTTTTCGATTTGCCTTGAAAGTGTAATCTTTTTTTCACAATCAAATATATTTTTTTTTAATAAATTGTTCAAATATAAAAAGGGTTTTTTTATATTCTTTTTTTCGTAAGTTTCTAAAAAACAATTAAAATACATTTTTTCGATTACATTATGAGAAATTTCGTTGGAAAAAATGGACCAGACAAAAATTTTTAAGGATAACTGAAGTTTTAGATCTACGATATAAGATTGGAGACTAGAATTATTGTGCATTTTATGTTTGTTTTTATTTCCTTTTTTAATTTTTAATAAATGATAAAATTTTTGAAAAGTATAAACTAAAGTAATATTTCCTTCTTTATGGATAATATCAAAAAAATAATCGAAAGAATAATCGAAAAATAAAGAATTTTTATCTCTAAAATATATCTCGATATATTCCTTTTTAAAATTTCGATTATCATTAAATAAAATCAAGAATATTTTTCTATAATGACAAGGAAGAATGGTTTGTAAGAAATTTTTTTTTTTAATAATATCCAAAATTAGATTAATAAATTCTTTTTTTATATTTGAAGAAAAATCTGTTATACAGTTTAGTAATATGTGTATTATTACTCGATAAAACCTTTTTAATCCTATTGTTTTTACAGTTTTAAATAATTTAAAGTTTTTAACAAAAATTTTTATTTTTTTGTTTGAGATCGATTTTTGAAATTTTTTTTCGATATTCAAGAAATTTTTTAACATTTTTAGAATTAAAATCCGATTTTTCGTCCATTTTCTTTTTAACATATGCACGATGATGATTCCAAGATTTAAAAATAGTACCTTTTTTTCATAAAAATATTTTTCGTAAATTTTTAAAATCAATTTAAAGTCGCAGTTATTAATTTTTTTGTTTTTGATCGGAATTAAAAAGCATTGTTTAAAGGCAAAATCAAAATATATATGTATTTCGTAAAAATTATAGTTGTCAAAGAAATTTTTATAAAATTTAAATAAAAATTTTTTTGGGTTTTTCACTTTTACAGAATCGAATAGTATAAAAAGATATCGAAAAAAATAATTCTTTTCATTTATACAAGAATTTTTTTTCGGAAGATCGATCTTTTTATTTTTTTTAAACCAAAATTTTTTTTTAAATATTAAAAATTCCAATAAAAAAATTCCTGTTTTTGCATTTTTTATTTTCTTAAGTAAAAGCTTTTCTGCAATTCTTGAAATTATTTTTAGAATCCGCCATTTACATAAACTTATTGATTTTAGAATTATTTTATGGAAAGTATAATTGTCTATATTTGAAAATTTTTTGTTTGATAAACAACAAAATTCTGTAAAAAAAAATTCACCGTAGATGGTGGTTTTTTTTAAGAAAAAACTTAGGTTGTCCTGAAGCTTTTTATAAAATTTACATTTCATTTTTTTGTTCATGTATTTTCTTATTTCAAAGAATTTTTAAAGGTTGATTTTAAACTTTGAAATATTATCTAAAAAATATATAATAATGGATATATATTATAACCTCTCGAGAATCTTATTGATCTGCCATTTGGCACCAAAATCAGTTTTGTTGCTTATAATTCCAGTAAGTTTGGATTTTATATCTAACAATTCGATATCAAAAATTATAAAATTATTATTTTTAGTTTTTTTTATTTCTTTTTTATTAAAGATTTTTTCTCTTCTATTAGAAGAGGGTATAATCGGCCCAAACCCAAAACGTGTATATAAATCATTTTTTGATAAAACAATCCTTCGTTTTCCTCCAATATTCATGTTATGGATAGCCTCTTCAAAACCATCTGCCATCTGCCCATTTCCATGTCTAAATAGAAAATTTTCTTTTCTATCATATGTCGAATCGATTTTTTCAAGAACACCATTTTCAAATAAATATATTACGAAATTTACTTTAAGAATATCACCCCAAACTGGAGAGTCCCCATCTCCTTTTCTAAAATCAATAATTTTCAAACCGGTTCTTGTTACAAAAGATCGAACAGTGGACCGTTGTATTTCGGATGCAGAATTTTTTTTTGGTAAAGTAGTAAATATTAAAATGGAGACAATCAAATGAATGTTAGAAATAAAATCCCTTCTATTTTTAAGAGTATGAATACCAAAAATTTTACTAGGAAAAATTTTTAAACGATACTCGCAATTGAAAAATTTTTTGACCTTAAAACTCATTTGAAGTATGTGTTTATTTTTAGAAAATAAAGATATGTTGATAAATCCAATCATTTTAAAATGAATTAATGATAATTTAAGATCATAAATTTTAAAAAACATAAAAAAATATTTAGTTTAAAACTTAAAAAGGAAATGGGGCTACTATTAATTTATATTCAAGATTATTAGGATTAATATTTTTTTTAAATTTCACCAAAAATGCCCCTGATCTTCCGTGTAATGCGACAATTTTCCCCCATCTAATTTTTTTATCATTGTTTATTTTTTTTAAATAAATAACATTTTTACCGAGAAAAGACTTAGCTTTTTTTTCATCATTAATATATGGAATTTTAATACGAATAAACTGCATTTGCTGATTCCTTAAACTCCGTTTATATCCTAATATTAATGCCTCTTTAAATAATCTTTTTTAAAAAAATATATCATAAATAACGTATTTATAAAATCCATATTTCATATCTAATATCTTACCCTTTTTTAAATCTGATTGCTTTCATATTCAATTTAGGCTATTTTTAATATTATTTTTATTTTTATCAACAACTTTGTTTTTTAAAATATTTTATTGAAAAGAAATTGTAAAAGAAATTAAAACCATAATAAAATGAAACGAGAATTTACTGGGTTTATTTTTAAAAAAGTAAAAAAAAATTTTGCTGTTATTTATTTAAAAAAAAATTCTTGTAAAAAAACGCGATTTTTTTGCGAAGATCTAAAAAAATTAATCCCGAATGGGAAAGTGATTTTATCATCTTCGATTAAAGAAAGCTTCTTTTCGAATGAAAAAAAAAAGTCTATACTTATTCTTTTATGCAACGGAAAGAAGAAGAAAAATTTATATTTTTTTTTAAGAAATGTGAAAGGTGGTTCGATTTTTCAGTTTATTATAAATAATTTGTATTCGCTCAAACGTTCGATTTTTATAGGAAATGCGATGAAATGGTCCAAACCTATCCTAACCTTCGATAAAAATTTTTTAAAAATCCCACATTTACGACTTTTAAAACCGGTACTTTCTAGATTAGTAAAATCAAAAGTAAATGACCGTAACTCAGAGCCATATTTTGATCACATGATTTCTTTCTTTTATTTTAATTCCAAAATATGGTTTCGAAATTACCAGATAAACTTTTTTGATAAAAAAAAGAATTTACAAAAAAATCCAATCCAATTTATCGAGATTGGCCCTAGATTTTCGCTATTTTTAAGAAAATTATGGGGCAAAAACTTGAATGAAATAATATATGATAGTAAAATTATAAAAAATTTAAATAATCCTTTGTAGATTTAAAACAGACTGTCTTTTTTATTTATAAATGCAGAACCTTGAGAATAAAAATGAAGGTTATGTTCCTAGAAAATGTTCGTTTACAAACCAAATCTTGGCAGCAAAAGACCATTCTTCGATTCAAATTTCTATTGCCAATTTAGAAAAAAATGGAATTTACAGTGGTAAACATGAAATATTCGCGCTGTGCGGTAAACTTCGAAAACAAGGAGGATCTGACCGAGCATTAAATTATCTAGTAGAAACTATTACTTCAAAAGAAAGAAAAATCAAAAAATAAATGGAAAAAATCTCAAAATCTCAAAAGCTTTTAATGGTTTTTCTATTACAACTTACTTAAGTATTATAAAAAATGTACCAATATTCTTTGTTAATTTAAATTTTTAGATTTTTAAAATTATCACGGTTTTATCCTTTGTAATATTTAATAAATAAATCCGAATATAAAAGAATTAAATCTACTTGTGTTTATTTAAATTTATATATTCATCTTATCATTTTAAAATTTGATAATGAAAAAAAATCAATTCGAAAATTTTATGAAAGAATTTTTCTCATTATTTCTTATTAAATTATTTAATCTAAACCAATCCTTGAACAGTGTAAATTTATGGGAAAATGGTTCTATTATTGAAAAAAAAAATAATGGGGAAATTGGTCTAAATAAATTAAAATTAAATTACAAATCAGATATTTCTCGAACGGTATTCGGAATAAAATTCTTTCAAAATGATTCTACTCTAATTGAACAATTTAAAAATTTTATTGTTCACTTCTTTTTTTTAATATGGATAAATTTTTTTTTCCAAAAAAATAAAATTTTATCTTTAGGGAATTTAATAGAAATCGGAAATGTTGATATTCCAAAACCTCTTGGAAATATTTCTCAGATATATAGCAATAGAAAAAAAAAAATTTTTTCTTTAAAAAAATTATCATCACCGATATACAAATTCAAGAATGCAAAGTTAATAGGAGAAAATTCTATTAAAAAAAACCTTCCGATTAAAAAATTAAAAATAAATTCTGGAGTTATTAATTTACCTGTTTTATTAAAAAAAGTCAATAATTTTGTGTATAATTATTCTTTAAGAGGTTTTACGAAAGATTCCATTAGAATTATTTCGTTTTTGACAAATTCTTATACTAAAAATCTAATTTTAGATTTAGGAAAAATTTCATTGCTTAGACAAAAAAATTCTAAAAAATTTCGTGACGAATATGGAATGAACGCTTTACAAAATTTAAAGGAACCTTTTCTATCAGAAGATGGAATGATAATCCCCGATAAAAATTTTTATTGTTCATTAAAGCACCAGATCAAATTTTATAAAAAAAAACATTTGAAAATAAATCTCGGTCAAAAAAAAGATAAAATTCAAATTGTGTCTTCTCATAAAAAAAAGCAACTAGATGAAAAAAAAAAAAAGCATCTTATAATAGAAGAAAATATGAAAAAAACTAATAACACCTTATTTACTCTTTTGAATGGAATTTTGCAAAAAAGAATCGCAGCCTTAAAAGAAACCACTAAATGTTTGTGCAAATATGAACCTCTTCCAACTAAGCTTTTTTCAAACATTAAAAATAAAACATTCGTTGGTTTAGAACTACCGAAAAAAAATACTGGTATGTTTCGAAATAAAATTTTGTCAAGATCAATGGTCACAGGATTAGATTGTATAAATTTAATGAAAAATCAAAGAAAATATTTTAATGATGAATTATTAAAAAAAATGGTTTCTATAGTTGGCTTTGATTATAATCTACGCTTTGATAATTAAAATTAATGATATTTCTAAAACAGCCAAAGTTAAACAGATAAGAAAAATATAGTTAAGTTTAAAAAATAATTTTCTAAACCTTAAAATTAGTTATTTCACAAAAATTTTATGTTTATATTACCTTTTTTACGAGATAAAAAAAAAATTTTGGTGAAGTACTGGTACTCAACTGCAGATAATTTAGTAATCTTTTCAAAAATCTCAAGTTTATTTTCTTTTAAAAAAATATCAATACTTTTCAAATGAAGATCAGTGGTTAAATCCAATGAAAAATTATTTCTTTTATCTTCCTTATTGTTAAATTTTGAAAAAAGTAAATTGATTGTTTTTCTGATATCTCCATTTCCGATCTTAACAATTTCTGTAATAAATTCAATAGTTAGTTCTAATTTTTCTTTTTCTAAAATTTCTTTCAATTTAACAATTGAATATATTTCGGGGATTAGCTTAAATATAACAGGAATACATCGAGAATATATCGCGGGGTTAATATTATAAAATGAATTGGATAATAGTAAAAAATTAATTTTTTGGTTTCCCTCTTCCATATTTTCTCTTAGGATCAGTTGGCTCCCGTTGGGGATCAAATCAGGATTTTTTATCAAAACAACTTTAGAAAAAGTTCCAATATTAAAACTATTCATTTTAAAATTTAATAATTTTTCCTTTAATTTTGATATTTGGAATTCATTTTGACCATTAACACTCAATATTAAAATTTTTTTTTTATTTCTTTTTATTTTATTTTCAAGACAATTCAGGATTGAATTTTTTCCAATCCCTACCGGGCCTTGGATTATCACATTTAATGAGCTATCAATTCTTGTAATTTTGAAAACTATTGACATGTTAAACATTTTATACATAAGGAAAATTTTTTTATATATAGTAATACTTACAAGTTAGAAAAGAAGTGTCGTTTCCAATTATTTCCCTGATATTCTGTGGATTATATTTCGCAGATATCATGCTTTTAAAAAAAAATAAAAAAAATTTGTTTGTTTTTTAAATTAATAATTAATGTATATTCCGATTCTAACAAAAGGTTTAACTGTTAAAAATCCGTGTAAAATTTCTTGTTTTTTCCAGTCTTTTATACTTTCGAAGTTCTCTTTTTTCCCAGCTTTTATTAATTTTTTTCGTCTTTGTATAGCTTCTTGGATTTTATCATCTTTCAATGAATCCATTTTCATTCTTCTCCATTCTAACTGTCTATATAAAACTCTCACAAAACTGGGCTTTCTTGTTGATAAAATTCCACACAACGTTTTTCGATCTTTCACGAGTTGTAAGGGTAATAAAAAATTAATTATCTCGGGATCTGGATTAAAAACCGGATTTTGTACACTTGCCATGCTGATGTTTTGAGTAGGAATTCTACAAGATTCAGGAAGGGGTGATGATTTAAACCAAGAATTATTTTTTATTTTATCTATAGTTATTCTTTTTTCAGGATCTATTGTTAAAAGAGATCTTATCAGCTCTCTACAATCAATAGAAATAGTTTTGGGAATTTTGGCAGGTTCAAAGCGAATTTTATTGAATAATTTTCTGATATTTTCATTTTCTTCATCAAAAGGCAATTTACCAGTCAATAATGCAAATAAAATAATACCACATGACCAGATATCTGCCTTAATACCGTTATACGGTTCATTCGAAACAACTTCAGGTGATGCATAATGAGGAGAGCCGCAAAAAGTTTTAAGCATGGAATCCGGGATACTCAATGATGCCATACCAAAGTCTGCTATTTTAATATTATAATCAAAGTCTAATAAAATATTTTCTAATTTTAAATCTCTATGGCAAATTCTATGATTATGACAATAATCGAGCCCAGTAATTAGCTGTTGGAAAAAAACCAAAGCCTCTTTATTGTGAATACGTCTTTTTTCTAGCAAAAAATTGAATAACTCTCCTCTACCAGCATATTCGAGGATCAGAAAAAGATATCTCGAATCTTCTAAAACGTCAAATATTTTGATTACGTGAGGATGAAACATTAATTTCATTACTGAAATTTCTCGTTGAACTTTTATTCTTAAAGAAGGCTTATCATAAAAAAGGTCTTTCCTGATTATTTTTACACCTACCTTCATTCCAGTTTTAGAGTGTCTGGCCAATTTTACTTTTCCAGTTGCTCCCAGTCCAAGAGTTTTGTCTAAAATATAAGATCCTACAAATTTAATCTTTTCGCCCTTCATTTTTTCCATTAAATAGATTTTGTTTTTTATTTATTTACTTTTTTATTTACTTTTAGAGTGTAAAGAGATGATCGGATTCGAACTCTTGACCATTTTATCTTTTATCTTTGATCTGCAGTCAAACGCTCTTTAGTTTATAAAAAACCACTGAGCTATACACTCGTTAGAATATAAAAAAAATCTTAAGTAATTAAACTTTAAAAAAAAGCTTAAGATATTTTTTTACGTTTTTTTATATATAAAAAGATTTTTACCTTAAATTTTATTTAAAATTAAAATAATAACATGGGACACATAAATGTATGGAATTCGCACCCAAAAAGTTACGGAAAGGGGGCAAGAGGTTGTAGAGTATGCGGACATCGTTCTGGATTAATTAGAAAATACGGTTTAATGATATGTAGGCAATGTTTCAGGGAAAAAGCAGATTTGATCGGTTTTAAAAAATTTAGATAGTTTAAATTGTTGATTTTTATTTTTTTTAATAAAATAATTAATAATTTCCTTAAATTTTATGCCCTCTGATTCTTCTAGCTAATCGAATATCTTTTGGCATAATAGTAACGCGTTTGGCATGTAGGGCAGATAAGTTTGCATCCTCCATCAAACCAATCAAATAATCCTCTGCAGCATGTTGTATTGCTTCTAATGCGATATTTTGCCATTGAAGCGAATGATGGAATTTTAATGTAATTTCCTTGACCAGCCTGGTAAATGGTAATCTATGGATTAGAAGATCAGTTGATTTTTGAAATTTTCTAATTTCACTCAGAACTTTCAGACCAGGTTTATACCTAACTTTTCTTTTTTTAATCATAATCGTTTTTTAAAATTAAATTTAATTATAAATAAAAGAATATATTACGCTTATGATCCAGTGGTAGGATTTCAGCCTTCCAAGCTGACCGCCCGGGTTCGAATCCCGGTGGGCGTATTTAAAATTTTAACTTTTTGAAAAACCAAGTGTTCACTCCTGAAAAAAATCTGTCGGTAAAAATATTACCCACCTTAAAAATGAGGTTTTCTTCATTTTTTAATTTTTTAATTTTTTGTTTTGATTGATTTAGATTATCTAAATTGCTTGGTAATAAATCATTTATGCCTTTTATTCCCTTCAGGTAAATAGAATATCTGGTTGGAAGTACATGATTCTTATTGAAAAATTTCAAAAACATTCTTATTCTAGATTTTTTGAAAACTTTTTTGGTGCTCATTTTTCTTGTGATTTGACGAGGATATCTTTTCATACCTAACAGTAAAATAGATTGAAAATTTTTATCAATATTTTTACCGAAAATTTTTACAATTATTGCTTTGTGACCAGCCATCCTTCCGTTCAAGACTAATACTACTTGTCCAGCTTTATAACTTTTTAAAGTTTTTATTTATTTTGTGTTATAATTATTAAAAAGATATTTCAACTTACATTCCGGGCATTTTATTCTTTACTCTATTTTTTTAAATAGCATTTCATACGGAATTTAAGATTTTTGTCATGCCGAAAATCGGAAAGTATTTTCTAAATTCTTAAATAACACATTGACAAATAAAATCATTAATTCCAGACAAATTTTAAAAGATAATATTAAAGAATTAATTTGTTCATGATTTCTTTTTGAGGTAATTTTAAAATTCATCATTTTTTCGGAAGGATGTGGTATATTGTAACCAAAATAAATGATATTCGGGTCTTTATTTGCAATATATCTAATCAGATTTCCTATTGTATGGTCTTCGTTGTGCAAAATAAAGCTGGCATTTTTATTGTTTTTTTGTAAAATAATTTTAATTTTTTTCATCAATCTTCTTAAGTTAGAGTGGCCGAGTGGTCTAAGGCGTCAGAAAAAGCGTTACTTAAGATCTGATGGTGCAAACCTCGTGGGTTCGAATTTGTTTTACCCACCTCTAGCACTATTTAGAACTTACGAAAATTGAACTTAGGACTTCGTGTAAACTAAAAGAAAAACAGTCCTTTTTTTAAATTAAGAGGCATGTATTCGAAGGTCTTCCGTGGTAATAAATTTAAATTTTCAAATAAATTATTAAATTTGAAAATAAACTTCAAAGATAACTTAAAAAAGATTTCACAAATACTAAAAAACAAAGAAATTAATGATGGTTTTTCTTACCCAGAGACAAGGGTAAAGATTTTTGGATTTTCTTTAATAAAAAGTGAATATTTAAGTTTTTTTAAAAAAAAAATTTTAATAATTTTAAAAAGAAAACATGATTCTAAAATAAAAATTTTTTGGATGAAATCCTACATTAACAAAAACCATTTTTTTTATAAATCAATAGAGATAACTTTAGGCTATTCTAAATTCTTACCAATAAAATTAAAAAAAAAAAACTTTTCTCAAAAAAAAAATAGACAACATAATTTTAGGCAAAAAGAAATTTCATGTAAACATATTTTAAAACAAAAAAATCTCATAAAAAAGATAAAGGGTAAAAAAGAAATAACAATGGTATTTTTTTTGAATAAAATTCGGAAGAATTTTGGATAATTTTTCATTTGAAATGATTAATTATAAATAATCTTTTTTTGATAAAAAAAAATTAGAAAGAAAGAAAAACCCCGTTTAATATTATTTTTTGCTTTTCCTATATTTTCTCCCAAAAAATTATCCTCGAAAACTCGTTCAAAAAGTTCATTATTAATAAAGAACTTCCTCTGTTGCCGCAATTTTAAAAAATTCTCCCCTCGGTGGGATACTCTTTTTTTTACTAAATTCTTTTCAATTTCTTATCTAAATATTCAAACACTAGAAATAACTCCAACCGGTCTTCGCCATTTCATTTAGGATTTTTGGTATATATAACAAAGAGACGCGATTAAAAATTTTTCTTTTCAAGCATTAAAGAAAGATATTTATCTAAAAATTCAACTCTATTTTTTCGGTTTTTAAATTTTTCAATTTCCTGATTAAAATTATCCTAATTAGTAACCATTTCCGTTATAAATGTTTCTAGATTTTTTTAAAAAAGGATAAATTTTTTTTTCTTGATTTTTGATTTTTATTTAAAAAGTTTATTGAAAGGCATAACAAAAAAACCCAAAAATATTAAGAGAAAATTCAGTTACATTTTTTATATTATAAACCAATCTTCCTTAAAAAATAATTTTCAATCTTAAAGATTTTTTTAATCCAGAATTTGTATTCCTGTGTAATTTTGAAAAAAAAAAAATTAATTTAGTTTTTTAAAAATTTTTATAATATGAATCAACAAAATTTAAATAAAAAGTATAGACTAAAAAGTGTAAATTTGTTTTCGAAATTAGATTGATTTTATTTTTGATATTCATTTTTTTTTAAAAATTTATTTCTAAAGAAATACTATGTAAATAATTTCAACATTTTCCTATAAAATTTATTTTTTTATTTGAATTTTTCAGAATACAAGATTCTTTTAATCGATTCCACTCCTTAATAAATCGTTTTTTTTAAATTTTTATCCACGTTGTTTTAGAATAATATTTTCTTAAAAAAATAAACCATGTAATACTTTGAGAACTTCCCGGATAAAGTGTATTACGAAATCAATTTTTATCTATTGAAGTTTGAAAAATAATTTAATTTTTAATGTGAATTTGTTGGTAAAACAAATTATTCTTTTTATCCCAAATGAACCATTTTGAATATTTTTATAGAATAAGAAAATTTTATAAAACAGTCCATGACCATTTCGTTATAACAACATATCTGTTTACCTAGAAAAGCTATTTTGATAAAATCCTTTTTGGATAAAAAAAAATGTATAAAAAAAAAATTTTTGAAAAAATTTTTTAATGATTTCGTTTTTGAATAAATTTTACGAAACCGTAAAATAAATGATTTTTCTTGAGCAAAAAAATCTTATTTTTTTTATAAATATTTTTATAAGAAAAATTTCTAAGGAAAAACAAATTTCATCAAAATGGAAGATTTTTCGGTGATGCATATCCATAAAATTAAATTCGGAGGAAACGTGTTTTCCATATTTTTTATATATTATTTAAAATAAACTAAATTAGGAATATTAAGATTCTTATTGAATATTTAACGTAGTAATTGGAGATTTGGCAAAACCGATATTTTCATTCTGAAAGAAAAAATCTTTATTCGTAGAATGAAAATTGGGAAATTTAATTTTTGGATTATGATATTGTTTAATTTGAGAACGAATACAATCTTTATCTAAAAGTTCTTCAACCCGCAAAAGTATAATTGAATTCCAATTTGCACGATGTCTTCCTGCCATTTCTAGATACATTTGTTCTACTGCTCCTCCAACAAAAACATCTCTGTATTCCTTGAAAATATTTGTTGTGCCAGATTGAGAATCATACCTTAACCAAACTCCGAAATTTTTTATATGAAAGGGTTTTTTTTCAAAAATTTCTTTGACTGAAATAATTTCACCTCTTATTTTTTTAAATTTTTTAGTTTTTTTAAGAAAATACCAAAAACGAGATTTAGCAATTCGCTCGTTTGGGGCAAATATTTTCATAAATAAAATATCCGGATGAGGTTTTTTTTCAGATGGCCAATTTCTTCCAGTAACATAATATTGTTTTAGACTGGGCTATTTTTGTTAAATAAAAACGAGAAAAAAAATTTCCTAAAATAAAATATAACTTACCATTTTGAAATTAAAAAAAAACTTAGTGAGTACAAGTTTTTTTTAATTTTATTTGTTTTTATCAATGTTTAATACTAATTTTAAATCTTGATTTTTTATATTAAATGAGTAACCTTAAAATAATACAAAATTTAAAGAATGAAGGGATATTTTCTAGAAAATTAAAAAAAGCTCGTTTTTACAAAAATATAGGAATGACAATATCTATACCCACTGAATCCACAAAAGGAACTTATTCAGATAAAAAGTCACCTTTTATAGGTTTGACATCAATAAGAGGAAGAATTTTAAGGGGAATTGTAATTTCAACAAAAATGCAAAATTCAATCGTTGTAAGGAGAGATTATCTTCATTGGGTCCAAAAATATAAACGGTTCGAAAGAAGGCATAAAAATATTCCTTGCCATTGCTCGCCTTTTTTCAGAGTCAAAGAAGGAGATCTTGTTACAGTTGGACAATGTAGGCCGATTTCGAAAACCATTCGTTTCAATGTATTGAGAATAGAAAAACAAAATTTAAAATTCAATGAAAGCCATTAAACCCTGAAAAAATTTAAATACGAATAAAATGGGTTAATTAATTCTAATAAAATTTATATTAATATTTTTAAAATACCAGGTATATAATAAAATTGTGTTTTGCAGTGATGTCATCGAATAAAAAAAAAGCAAAAATTCCTTTTAAAAATAGGAAAGGCATTATTTTTCTACATGAAATTCCATTGAAAATTTCTTTTGAAAGTATCAGTTTATTTTTCGGAAAATTTGGTTCAATCGATAAATCTTTTTTTTTATCTATCACTGATTATAAGGAAATGGGTAAAAGAAAAATTATCGGCTTAATCGAGTATACTGATAAAATTAAGGCAAAAAAAACGGCATATTTTTTTAGAAACTTAAGAACGAAATTTTTTGGTTTGCGTGTCAAATATTTAAGGAATATACCTTGGGAAAACTTGAGAATTAAATATTCTTTTTAAATTTGTTGTATGAAAAATAAAAATTTAAAATCAAACATAAATTTTTTGATTTTAAAACAGACAACAGAAAAAATATTTTTGGCCAAACTAAATAAATTAAATTCAATTAAAAAAAAACTCAACTCTTTTAAAACTTTTTTCTTTGCTGTTTTTTCGGTTACAACCAGTGCCAATAAAATAAAACTTCCCCATTATGGTTTATTGTATTATAATAAAAGTGGAAAATAACAAAAATTGGAATGGGGGGCTTACATTTTTTTTTAAAATTAAACTCCGAAGAAATATTTTCCAAGTTTTGCAAATATTTTATATTAAATAAAGCCTTTTTTTCACCAATCAATGTTTTAAATAACCAGAAAGATATATTAAATATTTTTAATTTTAGAAAAACCAAAAAAAAAAATTTTTTTTCGAAAAAAATTTCTTAGAAATTTCTAAAACATTTTCTTTTTTTTCGAAAAAAGGAAACTCGATTTTATTTATTTTTTCAAATAATGAGAGCTTTCGGACAAATGAACTGTATTCTAAGACCCAAATAATTTTGTTACAAGATTTGATATTTAAAAAAAAGCAAATAACCTACGGTATTTTTAATTTTTTCTTTTAATTTTGGAATAACAAATTTACCATTTTTAATAAAATTGAAAGGGAAAAATTGGCTAAGGTTTTTTAATTTATTTTTTCATCGCTTTCTGGTGATTTAATTTTTTAAAAAAAAAATTTCGAAATAACTCATTTTTTATAAGAAAATTTTTTATTTTTTCAATAGATTTCTTTTTTTTAATAGCAGAAGCTTATTTTCATCTGAAATAAAAAAAAAATATCGTGGAAATCGAATAAATATATAAAAAACCGAAATACCAAAGGATAAATTTTTTGCTAAAAAAAAAATAGGAAAAGCGATTTTTTCAAATTTTTAAAAAGAATTTGTATGTCAAAAAAGACTGGAATCAAAATTTAACCCCCAATCAAGAGAATTTTTTCCTCTTGTAAAAATTAAAAGAAAAAAATCTTTTTTTTTAATTAAAGATATCTTTGAAGGTTCGCTCTAAATTCAAGATTTTTAAAAGAACGGATAAAGAAAGTATTTTTTTACCAATCGCTATTTTCCGGACATTTAAACTACTTTCAAGTTTTTTTTTTTTTTAGAATAACAAACGAACAAAAGTTGCAATAGGATCTTTCATCGTCAAGACTATTTATCAAAACGGTTGGGGATTTTACAAAAGATTATAGGTCTTATTTGATATTATCAGATTTGAAAGAAGCTTTGTTATTATTTTCTTTTAATAGGGTTAAAATTCTAAGATATTCAGAAGTAGAGTTATTAGGGTTCTTCGTCTCCCAACGAATCAAAAATAGTAACCCATCATATACAAAATTGTCTTCTGATAAAAATATATATACCTGGCAAAATAAAATTTATTTTTATTTTTGGGAAATAATTTATACAATAATGGCTATTTTAAAATTGTCTGCCTCAATAGAAAAAAAAAAAAGAAAGAAAAGATGAAAAAAATAAAAAAAATAGTTCGGATGAAAATATTTACATTTGCGATGCTTTAATGATAAAAATAATGGAAAAATAATTTTCTTTCGCAAATGGAATTTTTTTTATCGAAATTAAAAAAAGATAGAAAATCAATTTTGACGGGGGGGGGATTATTGTTATACAAATTAAAAAACTGAATTAAAAAGGCTATCTTTACTATTTTCTTAAAAAAAAGTAGTTGAATTTATTCTTTATTGAAAATGTCTTAGTTTATAAATATCAGATTTAAAAATTTCAACATAGTGAATATTATCAATTTAGTCCGCCCATAATTTTTTCATCATAAACAATATTTAAGATTTATTTTAAAATAAATAAAAAGGCAACCTCGTTTTTTTTATATATTAATGCCCAAATTACCTCTTAACGACTTCACTGATCAAAAAAAAATATTTTTCAGTTTATTTTTTGAATTTTTGAATTTAAAAAATATTGAAAATTTATTTATTTTCCAAAACTTTATGTATAAGGATTCCTTGGATATCTTAGGCTTTATTCTTTTAAATCGATTATCTTTACTTATTGTTAATAGAAATGTTTGGTTTAATTTAAAATTGTGTAACTTCGAAAATAACAATCTTTCCTACTTGAATGGTTCGAGTTCTGGAACATCTTTTTGTGTTTTTAATGAAAGAAATATTATCTATTTTTTGAAATTGATTAAATTCAATAAAACTATTTCCCAATCGAAAAAAAAAAACTATTTTATAAAACCTGATTTGATTCTTCGACCAAAAATGCTTGATTTACAACAATTTGTTTTGATTTTGATTGAAGAATTAGAAAACTATTTTTTAATCTCATTTAAAACCAGAAAAATTCTAATTTTCAGCTTAAATACTAACAGAAAATTATTAATTGAAACTAACATACCGATATGCGATTTAAAATTTTTAAGTTTAAAAAACTCAAGAAGGAATCTGCTCTATAAATCAAAAGAAGACATACTTTTTTATGTAGAAATAAAAAAATGTAAAATCATAAAGTTTTTTAAAATACAAGAATGTGCTATAGCTTCGTATTTTTTTACGATGAAAAACTCAAACTTTATAGAGTTTTTATGCATTTGTCACTGTAAATGTATAAAAAAAAAATTTCTACAAAAAAAAATCGACCAACTATTTTTATCAAAAAATATAAAAATATACGGATTTAGTAAAAAAACCTTTGGAAAGTTAAATCTTAGAAATATGTTATTTTTAGAATGCGAAAACCATCATTATAACCTTTCATATAACAAACAATGTACCATAAAATTTATAGGTCAATGCACAAAATTTTTAACAAAATCTCTTTCGAATTTGTTAATTTTAGATTGGTGTATTTTAAAAAGAAACACCCTTTCTGAAAAAGAATTAGTAACCACGAATTATCCAATAAAAATAAATAAGTTTGAGCAAATTAATGATATAAAATTTTTTGGATATAAATTAACTATAGCGATTGCATCACAGTTAAACTCAATCAGAATTTTTAGCGGGTCAGATTTCCATTTTAACGATGAATATATTTTTGGAGATACTGAATTTTTAAAAATAGAATTACTTGGGCCAATACTTATCGGAATGAACTTGAAAGGACAGGTGGTATTTTGGGATACTATAAGTGGATATGTTTTAGATTGGTTTTTTCCGAATAATGGAAAAACATGTCTATTTACTATCGGAAGAAGAAAAAGAAAGAGTGTTTCTTTTATTTTTGCGGATAAGACCGGAATATTTAAAGTATGGGAATTGATTTTTACTGGGATTAAAAGAATAATAAAGAAAAATACAATTACCAACAATTTTTACGCAGGACAAATCATATCCATCAGCATTTCTATCGATGCTAAGTATGTTGCTTATTCTAATATAAAGAAAGAAATTTTTTTATGGAACTTTTTGCTTGAAAATGAAATTAAAAAACTAAAAAAAACAAAAAAATGCGCGTGGTTTCTAGTTTTTTCGCCTAAGTCGAAAATTCTTGTCGCTGGAATAGCGGATGGTACAATTTTAATTTTCAATGTGAATCGCGGAATAATTTTAAAAAAATTAACCGGGGAAAATTCCCCTTTTTTAAATATTATGTTTTTTAAAAATTCATCATTTTTATTATGTACCAATGGGAATGGTAGCCTTTCATTTTGGAATTTGCAAAAAGGATTATGTATAAATAGTATAAAAAACCATCAAAATAAGCTTTGGGCGTGCGATATTTTCAAAAATAATAAATGGATTGTTACAGGATGTACAAAAGGAAAGATAATGCTGCTTAAAAATTGTGATAGAGTAAAATCTAGTAAAAAGTTCAATGAGTTCGATAATTTCTTTAGTTTATATTCTTGTCTTAAAGAAAATTTTTCCAGAAATAAACTATTATATCTTTTCGAAAAGTTAATTTCTTTTCGTGATCCTATTTTAACCAGAGATTTTTTATTTTATTTTTTCGAAAAATATCCCAATTGGACGAGAAAAACCCCGATTAAGTTCTTTAAAAATCTAGACAATTTTTCAATTAAATTCATTTTTAAAGCAATGTTAATCTGGGGGCAGGAAAACAAAGGAGAAATTTTGGTTCAAAAATTATTATATTCTATTGTTAGAATCGATTATGCTTTTGTTTTTAAAGTAATAAATAAAAAAATACTCAAGTTATTATACTATAAAATCGATAGTTCGAAAAAAAAAGTAAGAAATAAAATAAAAAAATTATCCACTGATTGATAGAGTAATTTAATTATTTAAACTAAGATTTATCTTTTTCTGTTTTTTTTCGAATATTATTTGTTTTAAAAATACGACCCATTCGGTTTTTTCGGAGAGTTAGGTAGAATTTTTATTTAAATGATAAATTTTAGTGGAATTTCCAACTGGGCTTTCTCAACCAAGATTAGTTCTAAAATAAATTACAGATGTTCCTTCTTTTATTGATTTTAATGTCTATTTTTCTTTTAAACTAAGAAAAATTTTTTGGATCGTCTTTATAAAGATTCAAGTAATTTTTTTTTGTAATAAAAATAAATTTTTTTTTGTTTTTGAATTTTGATTTGTATAATATCATTTTTTTTGTATTTTAGATGGTTTAATTCAAAAAGAGTTTTTTCATAATTGATAAAATTCTTTAGACAATTTTTGCTTTTTTTAGGTTTTTTTTTAATTTCTCGGTATTTATTCTTTTGCTTTTTAAAATTTACAATATTCATTCTACTTCTAAAAATTTCTTCGCCGCTTTTGAAAAATTTTTTAAAGGCAAATGAATTGATTATATCATCTTGGTTAATTAAAATTCTTTTATTACACAAAGAAATAAAACACGAATCTCCTCCAATTTTCACCAAAAAATTTTTAAATAAATTTAGAACTAATAAAAAACATTTTTTTTTAATTTTTAATTTTTTTTTTAAATTTATTGCTTCTTTGGAGAAATAAATTAAATTTCTTTTAATATTCTCTAAAAATTTAAATTTTTGAATTACATGCTTCTCGATTCCATTTTTTATTTTATCTTCGTTTTTTCGCAAAGCATATTGTTTTTTTTTTTTTAATTTTGCAAAAGGAAATTGATTTTTTTTTTTTAATTTTTTTTTTTGTTTAACCATTATGTTACCCGTCTTTTGTTGTGATAAATAAAAGTAAATTAATTGAATTTTCGTTATATAGTAAAAAACTGTTATTTGCTATAAAATTTTTTTAAGTATAATAAAATAAATCAAGTTATTGTAAGTACATATTTTGTCTAAACAATAATACATCTAGATTTTTTATTTTATTTTAAAACAAAAAGAATGAACGAAAATAAAAAGTTAAAGAAATTTTATTATAGAGGAATAGAATGGGAAAATTTAATCAAACTTCCATCTAAACAATTGGTAAAAATATTTAATGCTAGAGGAAGAAGAAAATTTTCAAGAGGGCTTCAACAAAAGCCTATTTCGTTTATTAGAAAATTAAGAAAAGCAAAAAAAGGACTATCTTACAATGAAAAGCCACCTGTAGTCTCAACCCACTTAAGAAATATGATAATAGTGCCTGAAATGATGGGAAGCCTTGTAGCAGTCTACAATGGGAAATCTTTTAACCAAGTAGAAATAAAACCACAGATGCTTGGGCGTTATTTAGGCGAATTTTCTATTACATATAAACCTGTAAAACATGGCCGACCTGGAATAGGAGGAAGTAATGCGTCAAAGTTCGTACCTTTAAAGTAAAGGATATGCTCATCACAGGGTTCGAACCTGTGACATTCGCGTTATTAGCACGACGCTCTAACCATCTGAGCTAGACGAGCAACCAATCTTTTTATAATTTAAATATGGTAATTAAAATTGATTTTGAGAAATCAAACGAAATTGGGGTATTTATAAAAATTACAAATTCTTTTTGTATATTACCGTATAATACTCCGGCCAAACTTTTAAAAGTTTTAAGTTCAGAATTAGGGAAAAATTTTCCCATCATAAAAACTTTTATTTGTAATACTAGATGTATAGGTAATATGATAATTTGCAATAGCAAGGGAGTGCTTGTGCCTTTTCAAACATCTAACGAAGAGTTTAGGAATCTTAGAAATTTTCTTCCTGATCAAATATCATTAAAGAGGTGTGATGATAATTTATTAGCCTTGGGGAATTGTGTTAGCTTAAATGATTATTCGGCTTTAGTGCATCCTGAACTAGGCTTTGAAACACAAGAGTTAATCCGAGACGTTCTGGGCGTCGAAATTTTTAAGATTTCAATCGGAGCCGAGAATTTGATCGGCGCGTACAGTGTTTTTAACAACAAAGGAGGAATTATATTCCCAAATATTACCAATGAAGACCAAGAAGAAATATCTTCATTGTTAAATATACCTCTTTTAACAAGTACTGTAAATTGTGGAAGTATCTTAATTGGATCGGGCAGTGTTTGTAATGATTTTATTTCGTTTACAGGATTCAAATCTACGCAATCTGAACTTTATGTTTTAGACTCAGCATTCAAAATAATATAAAAATTTATTATACAAATATATAAAAAAAAAGGAAATTCAGATAAAAGTATATTTCACAAGAGCTTCAGTAACACGAACCAGTTTTTCATCAAATAAAATTATTTTTTAAGATTTAAAAAGATATTTATGTTTAGCAAAAAAATTAATACAGATAAGTATAATATTCGTTTTTGATATTTTTAGAAAAATCACCATTTATTTGGTTTTTTAAAAATAATAAAACGAACTTCCTCTGTGTGGCATTAGAAACATACTCACCGGGTTTTATAGTTTCAGCATCCAAACTGTTGTTTTTTCTGTAGAGATTAAATAAATCAAGAATTTTTTGAACTGAAATTTTTAATTTTTTAAAACCATAAAAAAAAAAAGAATTTAGAATTAAAAAAATTTCCAAAAAAAACCCTTCGTTATATAAAAAATTTCTTTTTTTTGTTCCAAACAGGTCTTTTATGACGAATGTTCGGTAGTGTAAAAAAAATGGCTTTATTGTGCTATATATTAAATTTAAATTGAACAAATTTTTATGATTTTCTAATTGAAAAAAGTTTTTAGTTTGATGAATTGTCTTTATAATATTTAATAAAATAAATAGACTTACATTGATTTTTTGTGTTTTAGTGATTTGATTTGACAAGAAAAGACAAAAAATTAGAGAAAATCTTGATTTGCGAAAAAATTTTCTCATTGAAAAATTACCTAAAGAAAATTTTTTTTTTTTCAAACCCAACACTCTTTTAAAAAACGAATTTAAAATGTTAAAAAATGTAAATAGAATCATGGATGATTTTTTGGATGATTTTTTGAACAAATTTACAATTAAAACTAGTAAAAAATGTTTAGAAAAAAATTTTCTTTGATTTGATTTAATTGATAGTAAGATTCTAGTGCAACGATCTGATTTTAATCTGTAAAGTTTTATCGTATTTTCTTTTTCTAATTTTACAAATTTTTTTTTTTTTTTATTTTTTTTTTGGGCTTTTAAAAAAAAATAAAATATCGTTGGGTAAAAAATATAGTTTGCTCTAAAATAAATATATCTAAATTCACTAAAAATAGTCTGGTAAGTAAACGGGCAGAAAATAAGATTATGGAAAACACGGATACAATCCCTTAAAAAAATTTTTGGTTTTAATTTAAAAAAATTCTTATTATTTAAATAAGAATTTTTTATTTTTTTTATAGAATTTTTTTTAACATCAAAAATTCCAAAAATATGAATTAAATTTATGTAATTCTCGTATAGTTCTCTTTTTAGACACAGACAATTAATTTTTTTTTTAATTTCAATAAAATTTACATTTAAAAAACTGTATATACTTTTATTAAAAATATGAAAGCCTTTTTTTTTAATAAATTTATATATCTTTAGATTCTCACAAAAGGATATCTGGTCTAGAATAAGCCTATTTGATTTTTTTTTAAAAATTAACCAAATGTTTCTTAAAAATAATAATGTGAAAAAAGCGGATTTTTTATAAAAAATAATCTCTCTAAAAAAAAGTTTTCTATTTTCAAATCCTCCGAATTTTAACATTTTTAAAAAATATAAAAAAGGATGATAGAAATTTAAATTATTTTTTTTTTTTGTAAATTTTTTGATACTTAGAATTGTTTCTTTTGTTTCCATATTTTTAAAAAGGATATTTAATTTATTTTCATATAAATTTTTTAAAAAAAAAGTTTTTTTTTTTCTTTCAAAAATTCCAATACAAAAGCAAATATCGTTGGTCCCATGATCCCATAATTTTTTCAGCAATTTTTTCAGCAATTTTTTATAAACCAATGTTAAGCGATGTAATATTTTTAACTTCGAATCAAGGTAAGACTTTATTCCTTTTAAAATTTTAAGAAAAACTACCGAAGCTTTAAATTCCGTTTTTCGGAAGAAAAAAAAAGTTGTTTTAATGATTGGTAAAATAAACAAAGTTAATAAATCACTTTCCGTATTTAATTGAATTGGAATTAAATGAATAAAAAATCCAAAAAATTTTTGGAATTTAATTTTAAATAAATCTTTCGAAAACCTTTTTAAATTTTTTGTTTTTTTATTATCCAATTTATTAAAATACGAACATTTAAAATTGATCTTTAAATTTGGGAATTTTAGCTTAAAATTTTTTTCAATAGGAGTAAAAATACTCTCTAAAATTTTTTTGTATGAAAAAATTAAATATTCTAAAATTATTCGAATCATTGACATTTCTTTCTTTAACAAATGTTTGCTTATAATAAAAAATAGGTTTACTTCCATGTTAATATTTTAAATTGGTTATATTTAATTACTAACTAATACATTTAAATAAAACAGAAAACTGTGTGAAACCAATTAGTTAATATTATTTATATATAAAAAAAATTAATAATAGATTTATATTGATTTTTTTATTTTTGCTTTAGTTGTGCTCCTGGTGGGATTTTGATTTCTCGAACCCACGACCCCGGGCTCATAAGACCCGTGCTCTACCATCTGAGCTACAAGAGCTCATTACATCCCTTTTCCCATAATTATATCATCGATTAATAACAATTGGCAAGATAATAAACAGACTGAATCGTAGATTTTTTTTTTTACTGAAAAACAATCGAAGATCGAATTATTTTTAAACTTTTTAACATATGAATCCGAAGAATTCCTTTTATTTAGTAATCCGAAAGAATTTTTGCTGTCAAAATTACCAGAATTATGAATCAACGTTTTAGGAATTATTAGAAGCGCTAAACCCAAACCTTCTACACCAAATTTTTTTTTACCTTTTAATTTTTTGGAATATTTAATCAAATGTTCACTTGCTTGTAATTCGATTTCTCCACTTCCTTTTAAAATCCCTTGATTTTCAATACATTCTTTAAGTGTTTTTAATGTGTTTTTTATACTATCTTCAATTTGTTTCCTTAAAATCGAATTCTTTCCTTTAATCAAAATAGTTCCAGAAAATGGATTTGTCACGTTTTCAATAAATGTATATTTTTCTTCACCTATTTCCTGTTCATAAATTAAACCTGCAAACCCAAGACAATCTGTGGATAAATCATCGAAAGAATTAATTGGTATACAATTACAAAGAACAGATATTCTTTCCATGTTTCTTCGTTTAGCCCTTCTTATTCCTAAAATTCCTTCTTTTGCTAATAAATCAAGAGCACTCGAATCTATTCCTTTTTGATTAATTATAACAAAATTTCTATTTTTATCTTTACAAACGAATCTCTTTAATTGTATTATTTTGTGGATTTTTTTATCAATAAGGCGTCTCTCCTTGGTGAAAAGATTTTCATTTTGAAAGGTTGAACAAATTACAAATCTTGAATTTAAATCTGTTTTTTCATATTCTAAACTAGCATTGCAAAGTAGAATGAATGCGTTATTTACCAATTTTGGCATATCTGGGTGCCTCGCACCATGATCCAAAACAATACCTTTTACCCACCTACTGTCCATTTCATTATGATTTTCTATCTGCATTATTTCAATCATATTTAAATCAAGCTGATATCCTTTTTGAAATATTGTTAAGATAGCCTCAACTAATATTTTGGACATTTTTTCAGCTATTTTGATGTTTATTTTTGTTGAAACAACTGAATATGCAACATTTAACAAAGCTTTCTTGTCTATGTTTATTTGGTATCCTTCTGACGGTAGCCACCTTTCCAATTCTCTACGCCCAAGGTCGATTCCTTCGCATAAAATTTGAGGGTGTATTCCGTTTTCAAGAAAGATTTCCATTTTCTTTAAAACTTCACCTAATAATAAAATTTTAGTGGTTGTTCCATCTCCAATATATGATTTTTGTGAAAAAATAGTTTTAGCAATCAAAGAAGCAATAGGATTTTGAATTTGCATTTCTCTCAAAAGGATACTTCCCTCTTTGGTAATTTTTATGTCTCCAGAACTATTTACTAGAATTTTCAGGGAACCTTTAGGACCCAGGTTTGTTTTTATTATTTCCTGAAGACCTTTTGCTGCACTTATAGTAATATATAATGATAAACCTTTTCCCGATGATAAATGTAAGTCTTTTTCCTCGATTTGATTTTTCATACACGTATTTTAATTATTATTTTAAAATTTTATAAAAATTTTAATATTTTTATAAATTTTTTTATATGGGTAGTTTTTTTGAAAAAAAAATTAATTATTGGACTTTTTTAATTCAAAAAAAGTATATAAAATATTTCACCATTGAAAAAAAAAAATTTTTAGAACAAATTAATTTTTCTCCTAAAAGTAAAATATCTTCCAGGGTAATTCTTGGCGGTTTCAAATTTTTACCGATCTCAATCTATTTTTTAATAAGAAATTTGCCTATGCCCTGGAATTTGGGGTCTAATTTAAAAACATTAATACACAAAAATGGGACTATTTATTTGGTGTGTAACAAAAATAAAACATTGGATCATTTTTTCTTTCCTAGATGGAGTTTGGTAAATAGGTTAATAGGGAAGAGAAAAAAATTTTTAAAATTGGTTTCGAAAATTAATTTTTCTTTATCCGAAAACGAAGAATCTTTTGAATCGCATTTGCAATTTAATTATTCTAAAATATTTAATTTTAATTTCAAAAAAAATATCGAATTAGACCCTATTTTAAGAGATATTTTTTTTAATCAAAAAGCGAATTTTGCCTCTCAAGCCAAAAATTTCAAAAAAAATTTTTTTTTTATTGATTTAACATTTCTTATTTCAATTAATAAAATCAGCATTGATCCTTTTATTATGGGGGCAAAAAAAAAAGCAAGAAATATCAAGAAAGACAATGAAGAATTAATAAAATTAAAATATTTTTTTAGACTAAAAAAAAAAAAATCCTTGTTTTTTAAAGAGAAGAAAAATTTATCTAAATCAAAAAATTGTTATCGTATTTATTTTCCTTTCCTTTACGAAATAAAAAAAAGTAACATTAAAGATTTTTTTACACTTTCCTTTCCATTTAATAATTTTGACTTTTACAAAAATACTTTGAAATTTGATTTTAAAAAAAAAAAATCTTATGAAAATCATTTCTCAAGAAACAAATTTTATTTTGAAAAATCAAAAGAAAACCTGGTTTTTTTTGTGCCAAGAATTATACCTTTTTTTAAGGACCTTTTTTTTAGTCAAAAAAGAGTTTCCATACATTTTTATTTGTTTAAAAAAAAAATCAATCTTAATAAAAGTTTTTCAAAGATTATGTCAATATATGATATCCCAGTAATTAAAAGATTAATTATAGAATTTTCCAGGAATTCAAACACACGATTTTCCATGGGATATAAATATTTACTGAAAAATTATTTTAAAAATGTGAATCTTAAAAATAAATTAAGAAAAAAACAAAAAATAAATTTTTTAAAAATTTTTAAAAATAATATATTTTTTGAAATATCTGATTTAAAATGGATTGAAATAGGAAAAAATATCTGTAAAAAATCTCATCAAATGATGAACTTAATATTGGGCAGAAAAAATTTGACCTTTTTAAATCTCGACAAAAATTTTAATTTAAAACCTATTAAAACTTTGACAACTAAAGAAAGAAAAAAATCTCGTTTTAGCAATACATTTCATTTAAGCAGAGAAATTTTAAGATTTTCCAAAATATTAGTTGATTCTCATATCAGATTTACAAAAGGGAATTTAGCAATTTTTGGACTTATTGATATTATTTATTATATATTAACTCATATGGGACATCTGACTGGAATATATAGGTATAAATATAAGATTATGAAACAGATTAGAATTTGTAAATCGTTAGATTCTATTTTTAAACAAATAAATCGAAAAGGGGAAAAAAAATATTATTGCGGCCAATGGGCCCCGATTTGGAGAATATGGGTATTTTTTTTACGTGGAACTTATCCATTACTTGAAAGGTGGTTATCAAATTTGCTGGTTAGATATTTAAATGGGAGAAAAAATTCCAAGAAGTCCGTTTCTTTGAAAAAACAAAGGGACGATGCTTATTTTGACATCCAAATCAAAACTGATTTTTTAAATGAAATAAAAAATTCCAAATCTAATATAAAACCCTTTAAAATAAAATTATTTTTAAATAAAACCAATGAGGCATGGAAATGTTGGAAATCAAATTTGCCTTTAAAAAATTTACCAAATCTTGGAAAATTTGAGCGTTTAGTTTTTAAATTTATTAAAAAAAAATCTGAATGGTGGATTAAAAAAACCTATGTATTGAGAGAGAAAATCCGTAGAGGTATGATTCTTGATAAAATAACAATGAAAAAAAATCTAGGAAGAATTTCTAGATTGTGGTTTAAATCGGAACAAAAAAAGCAACACGAGTACATTGAAAACGGTCCTTTTTTTTCTGAAAAACAAGTTGATAATTTATGTATCATTTTTTCAAAATGGCTAGATCTATGTCAGCACAAAAAACTTGATTTTCCATTATTCTTAGGTAAAAAAGAAATCAAAATTTTAAATTTATCTCTGGAATCTATTAAAAATGAAAAAAATATTTCTTGTAGTATAAAGAAAAAAACAATAAAAGATGAGGTATATCTAGAAAAATTTTTTTTCCAACCCTTAAAAACGCTTGAAATATTAAAAGAAAATATTTTGTACCAAAAAACATTTAATGAAGCGGAGGTTTATTTTGTTGACCACTTTACACATTTAATACCAGTTTATCAAATTATAATTGAAGAAAAACTAATCGATAGTTTTATTGACCATTATCTATGGTTTAAAATCCCCCAAAACTCTTTATTTCCCGAATGGACTAAACCTTCGGACAACGAAATCGCACCTTTTTTAATTCATAAATTTATTTATCAATTAAAAAAAAAATATTGCTCGATGGAAAAAAATTATAAAAAGGATTATCAAATCTTAAAAGGAAAAATAAACAATTGCCTCGAAAATATCGAAATCCCTTTTTTAAATAAAATTCTAATGCGTATCATGGATGTTAAATTGGCTAGTTATTTAACTGTGCGAAATAACTTGAATATAGTTTTCAAAGATATGAGTTATTTGAATTGTATGGGCTTGATCAAAGGTTTAAAATTTAGCGGATTTTTGATTCAAGTATACTTTTTATTATTTGACCTTCTTTTTTTGGGAATTGAAAAAATATATTCGATGATTTTAAATAAAACTAACAAAAAAGTTTTAAAAACAAAAAATAAAAGAGTATTTCTTTATTTTCGGTATTTATCTAATATCTTTTTTATTTCAGAACTCTGGAAGAATTTAATTTTAGAATTAGAAAAACGTGTCCCTTTTTACTTTGGAAATATAAATATAAAAAATTTTGACCAAAACAAAAAACAAAATTTAAAGTGCAATTCCTTTTTAAAATTAGATATATGCGGCTTTGACATTTTGATAAAAAGCAACATAATTCCTTTTTCATCAAAAAAAAATCTTTCAAAATATACGGAACAAAAATTTCGATTAATAATAAATGAAAATACAATACAACAATTTGAAGGGAAAGTAAAACAACTTTTAATATCTTCTAGTTCTACTACTTTTACAAAAATCAGCAACAAGTGGAATTCCGTTTTACTAGGAATAACAAGTTATTTTAGGGAAGCATGTAATTTTACAACAAATTTTTTAAATTCAAGTTGCTTATGTGAAAATACAATTTTGACTAGAATTAAAATGGCTTTTAATTCTAAAATGCCTTCGCGCTTCCCCCCTGTTCTATTTTATGCTCCAAAAGAACTCGGTGGCTTGGGAATTTTATCTATTTCAAGCCCAATGATTCCTGAAAATGATCTAAAATACTCTAAACTTCAAAATAAATCTCCCTTAAATCTTCCCAGTTATGAAAATATTGTAAAAAATCAAATCCCTTCTTTAGAAAAACATATTTTAAGCTGGAAGGAAGAATTTCAAATTTCCAAGCATACATGGCTAGAATTTTTAAGGAGGAGGAATTTTTTTAGGGGGAGAGGGAAAATGCTGGTAATCAAAGACATAGGAGATCTATGGAACAAAGGTGTTCCTAGAATCAATACTCTATTTCAAAAAAATAGGAGCATTTTGGCGTATGATTTGGGCTGGCGTTTAAGGTTGAACATGATTAAATATCAACAAATTAAAAAAAATCCTTTTTGGTGGACAAATCAAAAACATGATGGAAAATTATGGTGTTTGAAAATATATAAAGAAAAAATTTTATTTGAGCTTGGGGGAATAGAAAATATACTCGAACATACCTTATTTGGAGGAACTTATTTTCCAACTTGGGAAGGATTATTTTGGGAAAAAGCGACAGGATTTGAAGAATCTTTAAAATTTAAAAAATTAACCAATGCCCAGAGGTCGGGATTGAATCAAATTCCAAATAGAAGATTTACTCTTTGGTGGAGTCCAACGATCAATAGAGGAAACGTGTATATAGGGTTTCAAGTTCAACTTGATTTAAGTGGAATATTTATGCATGGCAAAATTCCAACTTTAAAAATTTCTTTTATTCAAATTTTTAGAGGGCACCTTTGGCAAAAAATTCACGAAAGTTTGGTAATTTTTTTTTCAACAATTTTTGATCAAAATATAAATTATTTTAAAATACAAGCAATTCAAAAAGAACAAAATCATCCTAGAAAAGCATACAAAATGACTTCTTCCTCTGCCGATATTATAGTATATTCAGGCGAGGAATGGAAATTTTATAAACCTTCATTGGTAACATCACTGGATATTTCAAATATAACCTCTTATCATAAACTGTCCAATATTTATTGGGTCGATGTCCAATTAAGGTGGGGGGATTTTGATGCACATGATATTGAACGGTATTGTAGGACAAAATTTTTTGACTATTCAGATGATCAAAATACTGTCTATCCATCAAAAACCGGATCTATACTTTCAATAGATCTTGCATATAACATTATCTCTGGATATGGGTATTGGATAAATGGCTTAAAAAAAATAATTTTAAATAATTTAAAAAAATTAATGAAAACTAACCCTGCTCTCTTTATTCTGAGAGAGAGATTACGGAAAAGTCTCCAATTGTATATAACAGAAACAAATCAAAGAACATTAACTTCAAAAAATTTAGAAGAGATCTTTAAAAAAAAAAATATATGGATAATAGAAGATAAATCTTTCTACAGAGTTGCTATTCATCAAACATCCGATGAAAATATGGTCAGCAAACCACTAAATGGTTGTTTGATGATTTTTATTCCACAGAAAGGGAATTTAATTCTCAAAATTGTAGGTAGGCATTTTTGGAAACAACAAAAAAGACTATCACAAATTGCCAAATGGAAAGCGGCAGAAGAAATTTCAAATCTTATCTATACTCTCCCGATTTCTCATCGACCAGATGAAATTATTACTACAAGGAAAACTTTAATAGATCCTATCAGGGTACAATTAATTGACTATCCGGAAATTCTAATAAAAAATACTGAAATTAAAGTTTCTCTACATTGTCTATTGAGGATTAATAAGTTTCGGAAAACAATCACAGAAACTATTTCCTCTGAAAATCTTATTTTCAACCTATATGACGATTGGTTGTCAAAAATTTCCACGTATACTTCTTTTTCAAGATTAATATTGATATTAAGAGGAATAGAGGTGAATTTTTTTAAAGTGAGGGAAATTTTTATGAATTCTTTTGACAACACCATTTCAGATTTTTTCTGGCCAGTGTTTGATGAAAATGGATGGATAAAAGTTGAAATAAAACTTAAAAATTTGATCTTAGAAATATTTTCCAAAAAAAATTTTTTTTTAAATAAAAATTTTTCGCAAAATGAAATACGTGATATAATATTAATTGGCAATTGTACTTCAAAAAAATCTGTTTTACCCGAGAATATTTATTTAGACAAAAGATTACATATTAATCTATTGAAGGATTTCAAGGGTAGAAAAATCAAAGTAAGCAATAATAATAAAGGGAGTCCGCCAAGATATATTTCTTTGTCGATTTGGAAAATATCATCTTTTAATGGAAAAAAAATTGATCCAAAAACTTATAGAGTAAAAACACGATCGAAAAAAAAAAATAAAAATAAAAAAAAATTAATCATTCCTAGAAACATTATTAAAGAGTTGATTTATATTTCCAATTTAGAGTTTAACATTTTAGCAATTTTATTTGGTAAATCATTGCCTAAAAAAGATAAAATTACGGAGATTAAAATATTATTTATTCCACCTCAGATTAATAGAAAGAATTTCATAGATTTTATTTTTAAAATTCCTAAACATAAAATTTTAAGATTTTTTTATATGTCTGGTTTTGTCTGCACTTCAGGTATAAAAATGATGATTGATTACAATTTTAAAAAAAAAACTTTTCTTCGGTCCATGAAAAATTTTAAAATTTTAGTATTAATATTACTTTGTATTTCCGAAAGAGGCTGCAAAATAAAATCAATAAAACTAAAAAAAAAATCCAAGAATCAGGTAGAGGTTGATAAAAAAAGGAATATACAAATTTTTATATCAAAGAATTTTTTTGGAATTTTTGTGATACCATCCGATAAATCCTGGAATTTTTTTTACAAATTTCCTAAGTTTATAAAAACAAGACCAAGTTGTGTTATTATCAAAAAACCCGGGTATTTTTTAAATTTCATTAAGCATTAATTATTAGATAACATAGTAATAACATTGTGTTGTAATACATAATTTAATACAATTTGATGACAAAAAAAAGAAGAAATGGTGGAAGAAATAAAAATAACAGAGGAAAAGTAAAAAGAGTTCATTGTATATATTCTGGAAAACTAGTTCCTAAAGATAAGGCAGTTTCAAGATATGTAGTTAAAAATATCATCGAGTCTTCGTCATTGAGAGATGTTCAAGAAGCATGTGTTTTCGATTACTATGCTCTGCCGAAAATGTATTTTAAAAACACCTACTCGATCGAAGCAGCTATACATAGTAGAATTGTAAGAGTACGATCAAAGGAAAAACGAAGAATAAGAATTCCAGTAAAAGTTAAATACAATAGGCCCAAAAATTAAATTCGATGCTTAATTTTTTTAAAATTAAATTAATTGTTTTTCAATATTATCTTTTATATTTTTGATCTGAGTATTTAGTTTAGAATTTATACCATAGGTTACGCAGCAAGCTACCACAGGTCTATTTACACCACAAGTTTTTCCTAAGGCATCTTTTCCTAAAATAAAGATGTAAGGGATATTTTTGTCCTCACAAATCAAAGGTAAATGGAGAATAATTTCTAAAGGATCAGAATCTGATGCTAATATAACTATTTCGACTATTCCTTTTTTTATAAACTTTGTTGCTTCGTTGGCTCCTTTTTTGATTTGTTTGTAATCTTTAGCCAATTCAACGAGATCAAAAATCTGTAAAGTTAAATTTTGATCTGCTATCGGAAAAGCTCTAGGGTCACGGGTAGTCATTGAATGTTTAAAAAAATAAAAAAATAAAACAGGTTGTCATAAAATATTTTAAAAATGGACTTATCTTATTCTAGCTTAAGAACAATAGACATTACTTGTATTCCAAAAGCTATTTCTTTTTTTTTTTATTCAACTCGGGAGATTAAAGATATTTCTTCAGTAGAAATATATTGTCCCGTTTTTTTTGATTCAAATGGAAAAATTATACAAGGTGGTCTATTTGACCAAAGAATGGGTTCCTTTGATAAAAAAAAATTTTGCAAATTTTGTTTAGCTCACTACTCGAGTTGCCCGGGTCACCCAGGTTTTATCGATTTAGCTTTACCAGTGTTAAATCCTTTACTCAAAATTCTTTTCAAAACAGTTTTAGCGGCAAAATGTTGGTATTGTAATTTTTTCAAAATCTCAAATTGGAAATTAAACCTATTTTTTTTAAAATTATTAATATTTGATTTTGGAATAAAAATTAGGAGAAAAAAATTTGAGTTATTAATCAAAAAATTTTTTTCCAATAATAATTTAGATTTTAAAAAAGCTCATAAATACTATTATTATCAGATAGAATATACAAAAAAGGTTTCGAGTTTTTCTCAACAAATATTTATTTTAAAAGAATCCGATGTGAATTTACAAAAAAATATTTATAAAATGAGGGGAAAATTTTGGAAAGATTTAACGATTGAATTTTTAAAAACTTGCAGAAACCAAAAATTTTGTAAAAAATGCCAACGAAATAAAATAACTTATTTTAATTTTAATGGACTTTTAGACTCAGCGAGAAATTTTCGCAAATCAAAAACAAAGAAATTTTTTTTTTCAATAAGAAAACATGAAAAAACTTTCGCCATGTCTAAAAACTTTCAAAAAAAAAACACTTCCTATTTTTTTGGGAGAAATATTAACAAAAACACTTCTTCTTTTCAACTAAAACAGCAAATAGAACTTTTGTGGAAAACAGAAAAAGATTTTTGTAAATTAACTTGGGGTTCCCTGGGAAATTCCAATAGGTTTACAAAAGAAGAATTTTTTTATATTTTTTTTTTGGATTTTATTTTGGTACCCCCTTCTAGATTCAGACCAGTTTTTAATTCTGATAACAAAATTCCAAATGATGCTTCTGCATCTAACCCACAAAATTTTTTTTTGATGAGAATTCTTAAAACTAATCAACAAATTTATTTGGCTTTTGGATCGACTGATAACTTTTTACTTAAAAATTGGGGAGGAAAATTTTATTTGGAATTAGAGAAAGAAGTTTCTTTTTTTTTTGATAACTCAAGTATGCCTAGTACAAAAAAATTAAATCCACTTGGAATACGACAACAATTGGAAAAAAAAAATGGACTTTTTAGAATGCATTTAATGGGGAAAAGGTCTTTTCATACAGCTAGATCAATAATTGTTCCTGACCCCTATTTAAGTGGGGAAGAAGTTGGTCTTCCTTATATATTTTCGCAAGAACTTAGAATTTCTCAAATTATTAATCAAATCAATTTCAACAAAAAGATATTTTTTACCCATTTGAAAAATTATAAAAATAAAAAAAATTCTTATTTACAATTAGAAAACTTGTCTGGTTTTAATTTTAATATATTATCAAAACAAAAAAATATTATCAAAACCCAAATTCTAAATATTTGTTTTAAGTACTTTTTGAACAATATTTATCAAAAAGATGAAGAGTATGGTTCAAATTATTATTTGAGAAAAATTCAAAATAAAGATTTACTAATCTTAAATAGACAACCGACCTTACATAGGGCCTCTATAATGGGGCATAAAGTCAAAATTTTACCTGGAATCAAATGTATTAAACTTAATTATGCAAATTGTAATTCGTATAATGCTGATTTTGATGGAGATGAAATGAATATTCACGTTCCTACGAACATTTTGGCTATAAGCGAATCTTTAGTACTTGCAATCGCTAGCAATAATTATAAAATTCCTACAAATAACTCCCCGATTAGAGGGATGATTCAAGATCATATTATTTCAGCGATAGAGTTGTCTAAAAAAGATAGTTTTTTTAATTCAAAAAACTTTTTCCATCTGTTAAGCCAAGTATCAGATGAAAAAAATTTCAATAATTTTTTCATGATTCCGACAATTATAAAACCAAAATTTCTTTGGACAGGGAAACAACTATTTTCTTCGGCGATGTATAAAATATCCAAAAATTTCCACAAATTCTTTTTGGAATCTAGAACGAAATTAATTGAACAAGCGATTGGTAGAGATGAAACCAAAATTTTGATTCGAAGAGGAGAACTAATAAGAGGAATAATTGATTCTTCTCAGCTAGGAAAGACTAAATATGGAATACTTCATGCCATTTATGAAAAATTTGGTTATAGAACAGGTGAGAAATTTCTCTATAATTTTAGCACAATTCTTAATGAGTATCAAAGATTACGGGCACATACAACAGGATTAAATGATTTTATTAGCAAAAATTTTATTGAACAACAAAGGATCAGAACTTTAAAAAAAAAAGAAAAATTTTTCAAGTATTTTTCAAGAAAATTGATTTCTAAACATGGCATTTTTTCAATAAATAAATCAAGTTTTATTGAAAATTATAAAGACTATGTTAGTTTAACCAGTTTGTTTATTATTTCGGGTTATTTGATTAATTACTTTATTTCAACTCAAAAAAATTTCCTAAATGAAATACAATCTAAAAACATCGAAATTTGTATTCCTGGAGGTTTAGAAAAGGACATATTTGAGAATGGTTTTTCAAAAATGACAATTTCTGGAGCAAAAGGATCCTCTTTAAATATTTTTCAAATTTGCTTACAATTAGGTCAGATAGAATTGGAAGGTAAGTGTATACCAAGAGGAAAATCGGCAAAAACATTACCTTGTTTTGATCCATTTGATCTGAGCCCTTCTGGAAACGGTTTTGTTTTTCAAAGATTTTTAACAGGACTTTCACCACCGGAATATTTTTTTCATTGTATGGCTGGAAGAGAAGGATTGTTAGATACTGCAATAAAGACTTCTCAGTCTGGATATATCCAACGAAGTTTAGTAAAACACTTAGAAAGTGTAAAAATCTCTTATGATCTTCTGGTTAGATTTAGTACCAATCAAGTCATTCAATTCAATTATTCTGAAGATGGCCTAAACTTCAATAATAACGATTTTAACAAAAATTTGTCTTGGCAAATTCAAAATAGTAGCATCCGAGAAAACAAAGTCCAGAATAGGTTATCATTGTTTTTGAAAAATTCCAACGCTGGTTTTTTGGAAAATAAAAACCCATATAACGCTAACGATGATAAATTTCAAAAAATCATATCCAAAATTCCATATCATACGTTTTCTGACGTTTTAAATTTGTCAAAAAAATTCAGAAAAATTCAGAAAAATATATTTAAGAAAAAAAATAATTTTATTCAAGAAGAATTAACAATTGAAAATTTTTTAAAGAATCAAGTGCAGCCAGGAGAATCAGTTGGAATTATAGTTAGTCAATCGATAGGAGAACCTTGTACACAGATGACTCTTAATAATTTTCATTTTGCCGGAAAAATAGCATCAGTTATGAATCAAGGAATTCCCCGATTAAAAGAAATCATTTTGTTGGCTTCTAAATACCCAAAAACTCCAACTATATCGGCTAAATTAAATAAAAATTTACCCAAAAAAAAATTAATTTTTGTTGAAAAACGATTGAAAAAAATTTTTATTTTTGATTTAATAGAATCGCTATCGATTTATTCAAAAAAAAGTAAAAATTTTTCAAAAATTGTAATTTATTTAAAAATTTCTAGCAAGCACCGATTTAAGCATCAATTTGCATTAAAAAAAAGTCTAATTTTTGAAAAAGCAAGTTACTTTCTTCAAAAAATCAAAATAGAATTTGCTAAAAAATTTTCGAAAATTAAAAATTCTTTTTTTTATAAATTTTTTATAAACAATAAAAATAGTAGATATACCAATAAAAATTTTTCGAACACTTTTTTGTCGAAATCTATAATGAATAAAAAAAATTTAACAAAAAAAAGAGGGAAAAAAATTTTGGAACTTAATGGATATTTTTTGAAAAATATCGAATCCCAAATAAATGAAAAAAATTTTTTTGATTTAAATTTTAATTTAAAAAAAATCTCAAAGTTGTCCCATGTATTTATTGATCATAGACAAAAAACTCTTCATTCTCAAGGTGTTAATTTTTTAGCTTTTTGGAAATATCCCGATATTATAAACTTTAAAAAAATAGCGAGTAATGATTTTTATGCTACGATGATAACTTATGGGATTGAAGCAGGTAGGAGTGTATTATTTAATGAATTAAAAAACCTTTTTAAATTACAAAGCATTAATATCACGTACCACCATTTGAATTTAATAGCCGATTACATGACTAGAATGGGTATATTTAGGGGTTTTAATAGAAATGGTTTACTTGAAGAAAATGCAATGCAAAAAATTACATACGAAACCGCTCTGAATTTTTTAATCGAATCATCTATCAACGGTATGATTGACGGTCTCTCTACTATCAGTAGCTCATTAATTTTCGCAAAGCCATGTAAGATTGGGACTGGAATCGTTGGCCTATCATGGCGTTTTGAATAGGAATAAAATAAAAAAAATTTTTTAATTTTATTTTTTAATATATAAAGTCCCTTCTACAAGCTTTGCTTTCCCCCCAGAAGGGTTGCAGATAATTTTTTTGCATGAGTTACAGGTTACGGTGGTTTGAGAATGGCTAAAAACAATCGACATTGTTTGACAAACGGGACATTTTACATCCATAAAAAAAGAATCGGGGCTAGGTATAATTCTTTTAGATTTGTGCTTTAATTTTTCAATTTCTTGATTTTGATTTAGTATATTTGGATTTAAAATCTTTTTATATTTAGAAAAATACACTTTAGAAATTTTACAAAATTTATTGTGTTAACTATATTATACTTACTGGCATTATTTATTTTGTTAAAGATTGAAGTTGCCTTTGTTACTTTTACTAATAATAAAATGTAAAACTTTTTCTATTTAAAAATTATTTTATATATTTTCGACTTTAAGAAATTATACATACAAAAAAAAAATTTATTATAAAGGTACAAAAGGGGAACTTTTTTTAATACTCGTAACCCGAAAAATTTTCAATATAAACCTACCCTTAAAATTGTTGTATGGACAATAAATTATATAAAGCATAAATAAAATTTGTTATTGGTTAGATAACTCGTGCAAATAATAATATTAAAATGGCTTTTATAAATTTTATTATTCCAG
>Ga0307489_10000107_pt1 | contig 41755 bp, 67 predicted proteins | sample SB12metaG_FD_202247 | JGI IMG/M metagenome (GOLD analysis project Ga0307489, IMG submission 202247) | Sea-ice brine microbial communities from Beaufort Sea near Barrow, Alaska, United States - SB 1.2 | ecosystem: Environmental > Aquatic > Marine > Coastal | place: USA: Alaska | collected... | reverse complement strand
GAGTTGAAGGAGCTGTGGGCCAGCAACAACAAGCTGGAGAGCGTGCCGAAGGAGCTCGGGGGGCTCACCAAATTGAAGAAATTATACCTGGGTGGGGCGGTGCAGATTAACAATATCAAAACCCGAGTTGAAAGCGCGCTTGATTTCAGCGCTTGAAACTAAAATGTGGTGAACCGCTTTCAAACGTTGCTTTCAATGTCAACGTGCGCCGCTACACCTGGGCCTCAACCAGCTGACGAGCGTTCCGGCGTCGCTCGGGCGGCTCACCGCGCTGGAGGAGTTGACCCTCAACGACAACCAGTTGGAGAGCGTGCCGGCGGAGCTCGGGAAAATCGCCCCGCTGAAGGTGTTGTGGCTCACCGACAACAAGCTGACGCGCGTGCCAAAAGAGATCGGGGACCTCGGCGCGCTCACGGTGTTGAAACTCGGATCGAACCAGCTGACGAGCGTGCCGAAGGAGCTCGGGCGGCTCGCCGCGCTGGAGAAGTTGTACCTCGAACACAACAAGCTGACGAGCGTGCGAGCGGAGCTCGGGCGGCTCGCCGCGCTGGAGCGGTTGATCCTCACCAATAACCAGCTGACGAGCGTGCCGGCAGAACTCGGGGGGCTCACCGCGCTGGAGTATTTGGACCTCAACGACAACAAGCTGACGAGCGTGCCGAAGGAGCTCGGGAACCTCGTCGAGCTTGATGTGTTTTACCTCGACGGAAACGAGTTGACGAGCGTGCCGGCAGCGCTCGGGGGGCTCACCTCGTTGACGGTCTTGTCCCTCGGCTCCAACCAGCTCACGAGCGTGCCGAAGGAGCTCGGGAACCTCAAGGCGGTGCGGTACTTGAACCTCGACAACAACCAGGTGACGAGCGTGCCGGCGGAGCTTGGGCGGCTCACCACGTTGCAGATTTTGAGCCTCGAGGACAACCAGCTGACGAGCGTGCCGAAGCAGCTGGGGGATCTCAACGCGATGGATCAGTTGCGCCTCGGCGGGAACCCGGGTCTGGCGGCGCTGCCGGAGGAGGTGGATCAGCTGAGCACGGCGCACGGCGGGATCTGTGACATCACCATGTAATTTTCGCAGCTGCACCTTACCCCAGGAAGAATCCACGGACTTATACACGAGAGCACGCAACGCAGTCACAACAACGACACAGAAGATGGCGCGGCACAGAACGTTGTCACGACAGATGACGACGACAAATTATACGATGAAGCACACAGTCACGACTGTTGTCGGCCACTGCCACATACGATGCATGACGCGGCGGGTTCCAGGATCTCGTGTCCGTGGATGCCCGGCTCCGTCCCCGGCTCGGGGCGGTGAAGGCAGGGAGGGGGCTAGAGCCGCGGGGCCCGGGGGCATGTCTCTCGGGTGGCCGTGGCGCCCTCGTAGTTCGCCGCCCCCCGAGCGAGTCAAACTTGAACATGCTTGATAGTTACATGTACAAACACATTACGAATACACATCACACGAATGCGCGGCGTGCGCGGTGCGCGGCGGTGTGTCGTACACGAAGCGGATCTGCCGGCACCACGGATGCCATGCGATTGCGATTGCGATTGGAAAAAGGGCTTCGATACCACGACTTCGATACCAATCGGGCAGTGTTACCACGGATGCCGCCGGCGCCAGCGCACGCTGCGAGCGCGCTCAAGCCGCACGAGGCAACGCTTATCCCCGCCGGCCTCATCCCCGCCGGCCGCGCCGCCACCCCGCCAGAGCAACCGAAGCTCCCAAGCAAACACCCAACCGCTCCCTCCAACGCCACGACGTCCTCCGCCGCCGCGCACCGCCGCAACGCCGCGACACCCCCGCCTGGTGCGCTCCCCGCTTGAGACCCCTCGACGAGTATATCGTGCCTCCAAGCGACCCCCACCACCTCCCCCGCCTCCCCGCCTCCCCTGCTGAAAGACCCTGCCCTCCATCACCACCCGCCGAGGTGCCGAGTCCGGCCAATCGCTCCACACCAAAACTACCGGCAGAACCGCAAGAAACCTGGCCGCAGCGCCGGATCCGGCTGAGTTAAACACCAACAGCGAGGGCCTGGCCGCATCATCCATCCATGGATGGCTGTTCGCTCGTAGCACCCCAGGGATACGATCGCTAGAGCTACTCGTATCGTATTGGCTCGAACAGTATCCCACGCACCATGCTGCGCCAGGCCGCCCGGCAGCTGCGCGCGGCGGCGCCGCGCCTGAACCGCCTCATGGTACACCCGCACACGCCGCTGCACCAGCTCCAGCAGGCTCGCGGCATCGGCGGTGACGACGTGGCCCGCAAGGTCTTCACTGCGATGCCCTCTGCATTTGCGGTAGGGCGTCGTCTTTGCCTCCGCCTCCTCCGCCTCATCGTCCTCGTCCTCCTGCTCCTCATCCTCGTCGTCCTCCTCCCACCTCATGCTGTCTCCTCCCAATACCCTCCTCCTCCACCTCTCCCGTGGCCGGCCCCCTCTCCCACCTTCCTCCTCCTCCTCCTCCTACCTTTCTCCTCCTCCTCCTCCACTTCACACCATATTCGTCGCCACCCCATTGCACCTCAAAGCTTCACACCGCTCGTTGCCAGCCCCGACCCGCCCCCCGACCATGGCGGCGTGGGTACGAGCCCCCATTCCGCCATCTCGCCCGCGTCCACCTTCCTATCGTCCTCCCCCTCCTCGTCTCGGAGGTATCTCAATGCCTCACGTCGTAAACGTCTTCGAGATTCGAGAGGGTATAACTTTGTACGCATCGTGACGGAGTGCCTCCCACAGCTATGACTGTGACGGCGACGACGCATGAGTTGGAGCTGCGCAGGGGCCGGCGGATGAGGCCAGGGATGAGGATGCGGCGAGTGCGTGCGGGCACACCGGTGCAATACCCGTCAGGGAACGCGTGGCCAGGCCAGGGAGGAGGCTGCGGCAACGCACACTGGCACACCGGTACACTATGAGCAAACCGTCCGCAGAACGCCGCGTCGGGCCCTGCGTGATGGATAAGCAGTACTTTCAAGACACCACGGATGCGTATATCAAGCAGCGGAACGATACAGTATCGGAGGAGAAGCGCGTGGTGGCGGAGGCCGAGGCTGAGCGCATAGCGATTGAGGAGGAGGCGGCAGGGTCTCACGGATATGGCTCGCCACGTCATAGGATGTCATAAAACGAGGGCTTAAAATGCGTTTGATGACGCGGCGAGCACTATTCATCAGTCTCTAGAATGTCTAGACTGATGGATCGTGCTCGCAACGTCATAGGATGTCATTTGACTCAAGCACCGACGGTTGAACATCATATGACGTGGCGAGCACTATCGGTTAGTCCCTGTGAGGTGGCGGCGGCAGCCATCCGGCCATGGTTCGTGACAGGGGGGCGCTTCGATGCGACCGACGACCAAATCCGTGCCGCGCTGATATGGAGTAGGGATCTCGCGGCCAGCGTTTAATTCCAGTCCCTAACCCTTCAAAGGGTATGAAGGTCCTCATATGATTGGTTTGCTGGAATATGATTGGCTGTTCTTTCTGCATGTTTCGATGCCAGTTCTGTTTAGCTGACAAAAGGTTAAGCCGCCAAAACTACGTGGGTATGGCCCTGCTACTCGGCTCTGGGATCAGCACTTGGATTGGATGCTACTATTCGTGATGACAGAATATAATTTGCGACGGTGGGTACACCGGTACACTGTGAGCACGGGGGCTCAGTGTGTGGGTGTGTCTGTGTATTAAATGTATCAACAGAAACACCTAGACTATAGAACAGCATTGTAGAACAGACAAGACTGATATGATTACCTAAAGCGAGACTATCGATGCGGTGCTCGGCTCAAGCTGCGTCCTCAGACCTTGGTGCCGGAATCCTGCCGCGCCCGCCGCGCCTCAGCACACTCTCCCTTATGCCGCGCCACCCAGTCCGCGCGCTGGCACTCCGCCCCGCAATACCACGCTGTAGTGCCGCAAATTAAAATTGAAAGCAGAAACTGTAAGCAGCTCATAATATTATATTTTCAAGAGCTGACGCCAGGCACTTTCAAAATGGATGTCGACCGGAACCGGGTCCAGGATACAACGCCCTACCACGCGCGGGTGCCGCGGACGGGGCAGTTGCCGCAGTGCTTGAGGTACCGTGCGCCGCCCGCTGTCGTCATCGCGGACAACCCGGTGTCGGTGATCCCGCACGTGCTGCAACACCTCCGGCTAGGGCTCTGCAGAAATTGCACGCCACATCATCTGACGTGTAAGATACCTTCGTCTGTTAGGTCACGATTAAATGGCATCCTATGACGTGGCAATATCTGCCAAGCCCTACCTCAGGCGGAGCACCGAGAACGTCTCCAAGAAGTCGGGGTCGCTGCCAACGCAATCGCGCGCGATGTCGAGCGCGGTGGACCCGGCGACCCTAAACCCACACCCTCTCTCACATTCATTGATTCACATTGATCCTGTCTCCGGCGCCGCGCAACACCGCCGCCACCGCCGCCAGTGCCGCCGTCAGCGCCGCCATTGTCTGCTCGTACAATCTCCGGTCAAAGAAAGGAACATCCCACTGCGCTAGTGATTATACCGAAAGCTGTCTCGGCCGCTCTGCTCCAACGCCCCACCCGGCCTCCACTCCCAAGCCCGCTAGTCGGTTGGTTCTGCTCAGCGTCGACCAACCGCTGCGCCCCCGGGGCAAGTTGAAACCCGTGTTCAAACAGCCTGGTGCCTAGTCTGTGGACTAGTAACTTGTAGTAAGCTGGACTTTGGTGATTTGGCCAACAGTCAAATGACTTTTGGTCCAAATCACCAAACGCCTAGTTACTACAGGTAGTACGAGATACTACAGGTAGTACGCCATACAGACTAGGCACTGGTTTCAGCACTTACACGGCAAAAATATGAACGAGACACTGCTTTCAATTTCAAGCTTGCCTCCTTTCGCTATGTACATCAGGCAGTCAGGAAGTGCCGCCGGCCATCGGGTGCCGTCGGTCTATCGGTAGTCGGGTGCCGTCACACCTTCCAGAAGCTTCTTTTTCCACAAAAGATATATAAACTAACAACTCGGTCCCCGTCACAACTTCGAGCGCCAAGCAGCCGCGCACGATATCGCGGGTGGTGAGTCACGAGGCGCGCCAGGTGCGAGTCGCGCTCGACGCAGCGCCATCACCATCATGGGGAAGTGTTCGCATGGACCGGGAGCCCGCGGGTTGCCGGCGTTGCTGCTTCTTTTCTCGGCTATCGCGGTTCTTTTCTTCTTCCTCCTCGCCGTGCTGGCCTCTCCGGCGAAAGCACGCGGACTCCTCTTCCGAGACGCCAGCCTCAACGGGACCCACGAGGATGGGCCGGGCGCCCCGATGCCCAAGAACGGTCAACAACCGCCGCTTTCGCCGCCGGCTCGCGCACTTATGAACGACACCGCCGCGGCAAGCCCACCCGACGCTGCGAGGACGCCCACGTCCGGCTACTCACTCGGGGGTACACCAAACGGGTCCTTCACGGTCCTCACCAATGCCACGGCGGACGTGCTCGTGGCCGTGTCACCACCGTCGGTGGACGCCGACGCGAGCGCCGGGGCCGCGGCCGCTCGCAGGCTTCTTCAGCGCGGCGGCGGCGGAGGCGGGCGGGGTGGAGGCGGCGGCGGCCGCGGCGGAGGCGGCCGTGGTGGGGGCGGCCGTGGAGGAGGCATCGGTCGACCCGGAGGCGGGCGCCCCGGGCGCCCGGGGCGCCCCGGAGGAGGCCGGCCTGGAGGCGGGCGGCCCGGCGGTGGCCGCCCCAGCCGCCCCGTGCGCCCCGGTGGCGGCCGAGGCCGAGGACGTGGACGCGGGCGTGGTTTCCGAGGACGTGGACGCGGGCGTGGTTTCAGAGGCCGCGGCGGCGTCGTCTTGGTCGGCGGCGGATTCCCGGTCGGCGGCTACGGCTACGGCGGGGGCGATTACGGCGGCTACGGCGGCGCTTATTACGGCGGCATCGGCGCCGGCTACGACGACGGGGGTGGCGATTACGACTACGCAAGCAGCAGCGCTGTGGGATTGAACCAGGCCCCGGTGGCCGTCCCCGTGCCGGTACGGGTGCCATTCCCCGTCCCCGCCCCCGCTCCCGTCCCCGTCCCCGCCGCCGCCATCCCCGCCGATCCTCTCCCATCGGTCTACGCCCCTCTTGCCCCCGTCGCCCCCGCCGCGCCGAGCCGGGATGCGATCATCGCGGCGTTGACTGGCAACTGGCGCGGCGACGGCGGCGGCGTCGGCAGGCCCTCACACTCGTTCCGTGTTCGACGTAACTCAAGCGTTCTGTTGTCCCGGAGAGAGACGCTTCCGCGTGTATGAGGAGGCACCAGGCTTTCGCACTGACCCCAATATAGTGTGGTGTCCCTGCAACCGCTTGGGTGTCGAGTTATCCCAGCTTTACACCTCGAATAGGTCCGGACAAGGGCCGGTAAAGTGACCTCAGAATTTACCACTTAACAGACTGTGAAAGTACTTTAGGGTTCAGGGTTCAGGTCTTAGGGTTTCATTTTCACGAGACGACCCCCCTAATACCCCTATAATATCCCCCTAAAATCAAAATATACCCCTCTTAAATGGTAAATTCTGAGGTCACTTTACCGGCCCTTGCTCAGACCTGACGAAGCGGCTGGGGTTTAACCGCCACAATGAACATGCGTGAGCAAGACCCTGGAAGGTGGGATGGGATCCACCGTGGTGACCGCGAGCGGCGAAGGAACATTCACCGCATCAAACACCATGTGCGCCGGGCAGGGGGACAATCCCTCGACCGACGTTGAATCTCCTCCTCCTCCTCCTCCTCCTCCTCCTCCGCGCGACTTTATGAGCATCCACCCTGACGGTAAGGTAAGTCAAGCTCTGATTTGATTCGAGTGCTTGTTCTCAATGACCCTCCTGTCTGGTGCGCTGTGGCGGGATGCCGCTGGCAGAGCGCCACGGGACCCGTCATATTCCCCGCCACCGCCGCTTCGCCAGCAGGGGCTTTCACTCGTCCCTTCTCAGCTCAACCTGAGCCGTGTTGTCACTGCAATCACCCAACGTGTCCATACGCATATCGGGTGGGGGGGTCAAACGGGGATGGCGCGTGGCGCGGTCTGGTCACGATCGTTGATTTAATAGACCCTCGCCCATACATTTTTCAGCCTGCCGTGTACGGCAGGCTGATCTACACTGTAATTTATATAAGCCACCGTCTATTAACTAAAGCAAATCCAAATCCCCGTTTGCCCCCCCAACCCCATCTGCGTAGCCTATACAGAGTCATCACGTCGGGTCGAATAGTGGACGAGTGGAAGCCCCTGTTCGCTGATCACCGTGACCGCCGTGTTCACGCCGTGCGGTCGGTCGGACCAGAGCCCCGGCGGACCAAAGCCCGGCTGGGCGACGCAGGGTACGCTCGAGCTGGCCGCAGATGGTACGCACGTGCTTCGCTGGGCGCCGGCCACGCCTTCCTCGTTCTGGATCAAGAACCCTTGACGATGCAAACGCCCACCGTGCAGTGTACAGCGCGCTGGGCTCTGCACCGTGTACGAGGGGGAGAGAGATGGAGAGAGATGACGCTTCCGCGTGTATAAGGAGGCACCAGGCTTTCGCCCTGGACCCCGTGTATCAGAGATAGAGTCACACTGCAAAAGCAACTATGCTTGAATGCAAACATGTATTGCCCCCACGACGCTGATGCCTGGTGAGGCACACTGAATATGCAACTACGATAGAATGCAATCATGCCTTGTTTGCATGCCCATATGAGAGACGACGAGGACTGATGAATCACACTGAAAATATGACCACGATTGGATGCATATGCTTTGCATGCTGTGCATGCCACCACGACGTTGATGACTGAGCAGTCGCACTGAAAGGAAAACTACCTACTAGCACCGTGTAACAACAAATGAGCATTTGCGTGCACGCTTCACACACACGTTATACGCACACCAGTGCCGCTCGTAGCGTATTGTCACGACGCCGGATGCCAGCCAACAGCATTGGAACCACGGGACGGTCGAGACTGAGGGTGCCCAGCACGTCATCGACCCCAGACACCCATATTGAACCCTCGTTTCTTGAGTTCAATGGCGTCTTATGACGTGGCGAAAACGAGCAATACTCGAAACGTGCAATACTGGCGGGCCCTAGTCAAGACGGCGCGCGCGCTCCAGACAAACAACGGTGATATAGGCAACGCCATAATGGACCTCACAATGTAATTTAGCGTCGCGTCGTTACTTTGTGTGCAGGTTGCGATGTGCGGCATTCGTCCCACTCTGGCTGCGCCCGCACCCATGTGTGCATCTCGGGGTGGCGCTGGGAAAGGTTTGCACACGCCAGCTTGATCCGCGGGCAGCTGTTCTGCCGCGCCCACTGTAGCGCCAACAGGTGCCCGATCTCGTAGAAGTAGCCGACTACGAAACCGCACGAAGCACTCTCTGACCCCAAAATGCGTGGCCCGACTTGCGCATGGCCGGAAATTCGTTTGTTGAGTCGTTCGTTTATCGTTTGCCTCATCGGGGGGGGGGCGGGGCACGTACAAAGGTATTTGTGCCGTCAGCGGGGCGCGTCGCTTCAACGGGTCTTGGGTCGGAGACTCGTAAAAGTAACCTGGCCTCTGATTGTACAACATAGGGTCATTTCGAAGAGTAATAGACCCAAGCCCCGTTGAAGGCACGCGCCCCTCTGAAGGCAAAAACACCTCCTCTAGACATACTTTGTGTTCGTCATGCAAACATGCGCTTCAAACGTGCGACCCTCGCGCACTTGCGGAAGCGCCCCCCGTGCACCGGCGCCGTTTGCATGCGAGCGTCTCATCAATTTACATCAGGGCAGGTCCGAGCAAGCTAGCTCTAGATCACTTCTACATTCCAGCGACTGCCGAGCTAGATGGAGAAGTCGTTACGCGCTTATGTGTATATTTCGCAAATACCGCCGTTCTCCTTCCGCAGCGATTCAACGGAGTCCGGCAACTCACCCAAATTAGGGTTGCCGTACAGGTTCAAGGACTCCAGTGCGGTGAGCCCCCCGAATTCCGCCGGCAAGCTCGTTAGCTGGTTGTCTCCGAGGTGCAGCGCTGTTAGCGCGGCGAGCTTCCCGAGCTCCGCCGGCATGCTCGTCAGCTCGTTACCGGCGAGGCCCAACGTCTGCAGCGCCGTGAGCCGCCCGAGCGCCGCCGGTATGCTCGTCAGCCGCCCACGGTTTAGCCCTCCGTCCAAGTCATTCCGCCACCAGGAGGCGAGGTTCAGCGTCCGCAGCGCGGTGAGCCCCCAGAGCCCCGCCGGCATGACGGTCAGCTCGTGGTTCTGAAGGGAGAACTCCCGCAGCGCGGTGAGTCCCCATAGTGTACCGGCGCAAGTTCAATTTGAAAGCAAAGTTTGAAGGCGCTTCATCATATTATAGTTTCAAGCGCTTTGTTCCAGGCGCTTTCAACATTGGTTTCATCAGTTCAACCTGCACAGCCCTACCATAGCTCCTGAGGATAGCTCGACAGCCGGTTGTCGCCCAGGTTCAACGCCGTCAGCGCGATAAGCCCCCGGATGTAGCGGCGCAAATTGAATTTGAAAGCTACAGTTGAAAGCAGCTCATAATTTTATAGTTTCGAGTGCTGTAACCATAGTGCCTCCTCACACACGCGGAGGCGTCGCTCTCCATCTGTTATGGTGCGGCAGCCTCCGGCGCCCCGCCCGCTCCGCGCTCCCGTGCACACCCCGCGGAGAATGTCAAAGCAGTGCGTGCTAGCGAGATTGAGAGGATACGCTGTTTTGGATAGTCTTTTACACCATATACAACACGCCAGTGGACGACAATGCATGCGGTTGATGCAATGCGCATGAGCAATGTGTGGCGCTACTGCTACTACACATTGCCATTCTCGGCGAGCGCGGCGAGCTGCCGGAGCGCTGCGGCCATCGCCGGGTTTCTGTCATTCAGCGCGTTCATGGGGTTGACGAGCAAGCTGGGAACTCGAACCCACGGGAACTCGACGGATCCGTTGGCGGCATTGTACTGCGGTACCAGTGCACTCACCCACTCGTCGGAGGGCAGCAGGGTGGGTGCGCTGATTTTCCGGGTCGAGTCGTTGCGTGTGTTGTACAGCCAACCCTGCTTTTTCCCTACAGCGCAAGAGCCTTCGTCGCCGATCCACCACATTGTAGCGGCGCAAGTTCAGTTTGAAAGCACAACTCGAAAGCAGTTTATCATATTTTAGTCTCAACCGCTTAGTTCCAGCTTCCAGGCGCGGTCATCATGGGTTTCATCGGGTCAAGCTGCACGACCCCACCACGTCTGGTCACCCCGGCCACGGTACATGAAGTGCTGGCCGCACTCCGCCGCCCACACCGGCGCGCCGTTGACCAGGGGCTTACACTCGTCCACTTTTCGGCTCAACGTGAGCGCTCTCTGTGGAGTAGGGGGGCATCTAGGGGTTGTCTAGTGGGTGTTTAGGAGGTGTCGGGGGGTACTAGAGGGTGTTTAGGGTGTATTCTGGGTCAGAAAATTGGCTCAGATTGAGCTGAGAAGTGGACGAGTGTCAGCCCCTGCCGTTGACCACGCGGTCAGTGATGACGTAAAACGCGTTGTTGAACTCGGGGGTGAGCCACGGTGCAGGGGATTACATTCGTCCACTTCTTAGCTCAACCTGAGCCATTTTGGTCACTATACCCACCCAAACCACCCAACGTATCCTCAAAAAGTCGAGACGTCAAGCTGAAATGTGGACGAGTGTAAGCCCCTGCCACGGAGGAGTGCTCCTCACCTCGATGTAGCGGCACAAGCTGAAATTGAAAGCAGAGTTTGAAAGCAGGATGTCATGTTCTAGTTTCAAGAGCTTAGATTCAGGCGCTTTCAACTTGGGTTTCATAGGGCCGACCTGCACCGCCCTACCTCGAAAGCAAGCGCGCGCGCCTGTGCCACCGCCGAGGTGTAGCGGCGCAAGTTGAAATTGAAAGCAAAGTTTGAAAGCGGTACATCATACTGCAGCTTCAAGCGCTGAAACCGTAGGCGCCTTCAACATCGGGTTTGATAGTGTCGACCTGCACCGCCCTACCGAGCGCAGCGCGAGCTTGGTGCCGATGACGCAAGCGCGCGCTACTTGTAGCGGCGCATGTTGAAATTGAAAGCAAAGTTTGAAAGCGTTTCATCATATTGTAGCTTCAAGCGCTGAACCCATAGGCGCTTTCAACACGGGTTTTGATACTACCAACCTGCACCGCCCTACCTAGCAGCGCCTCTCCGATGTGCTCCTTGGGGTAGTAGCGACGCAAATTGAAATTGAAAGCAAAGTTTGAAAGTGGTTCACCATATCTTAGCGTCCATCGTTACGGGGGTCAGGGCGAAAGCCTGGTGACTCCTTACAGACGCGGAAGCGTCTCTCTCTAGCTGCAATTGCTGAAATCAAACAGGTCAACCTGGGGTCTAACTGGGGTCAACAAGCTGCACCGCTCTACCTTGGTTGGCATCATTCGGCGTTGCAGGCCGTAGAACCGCACCTCCACTCAGGGGCTGACACTCGTTCCCATTTCCGCTCAACTTGAGCTTACTTTGGCCCTTGCCGCTCAACTTCAGCTTACCGTGTCCCCCATATTACCGAAACTGACCCGTGGATGTGACCCGAAGGTGCTCAAGTTGAGCTCCAACGTGAGCGATATTTTCCCGAAGGTCCTCAACTTGAGCTCTGAAGTTAGCGAGTGTAAGCCCCTGCCTCCACTGCTAGCTCAGCTCGCTGGGGCTCCGTCAGATCTGGGCTCAGCTTGAAGCTGACCGGGTCGCGCAGGTAGCTGAGGATGTGACCGAAGAGCGTCCCGTTACGGTCGATGCAGTACGCGCCGTCGTCGTTGGTGCGGGCGGCGTAGCGGCCGGAGAACATGGAGGCCAGGAAGGTGTGGGGCACGGAGGTGAGGGTCTGCAGAGACGTTTCAAACCGCACCCCCCCGACGTTGAGAACCACCCAGTTGCTCGCGAAGGTGTGCGTGCGCTCCATCGCGGCCTTCTCCGCGTCCAGCGCCGCGCGCTCCGCCCGATAGAGCCTGGTGGACGTTACTCGCCGCGTCATCCAACGCACTTCGAACCCTCGTCTCTTGAGTCAAATGGCATCCTATGACGTGGCGACCAATATTCGCCAGGCCTTACCGCCCGAGCCTCCGTCTTCAGCGCCGCGCGCTCCGCCTGAGCCGCGCGTCGGATCTCCGCAGCCTCCGCCTCCGCGTCCTCCTTCACCTTCGCCGCCGCCCCTTCCGCATCCGCGCGCGACGTTTCAGCCGCGTCAAACAACCCGGCCAGCCCAAGCTTGACCCCCTCCACCGTGGTGCATCGGCGCAAGTTGAAATTGGTTGCAAAATTTGAAGTAAGTGGTTTATCGTATTTACTTTCAAGCGCTGAAACCGGGCACTTCCAACACGGCTTTCAGCACGAAAGGTTTCTGCCGCCGCTCCGCCGCCTTGAGAGTGCGAACGCGGGTAAGGAGAGAGAACGAGAGCTCGAGAGGGCGGAGGTGAAGGTGAGGGGAGCGGTGGCGGCAATGCACGGCGAGTGACCTTTCAACTTGCACCACCCTGCTGTGGTCTCTTTGGCGGCCCTCTTGCGCTTTGACGTGCCCTCCGTAAACGCCGTATGCACGGCGTCGTTCGCGGCGTCGCGCAGAGCATGTAGCGCGGCTGCCGCAGCGCCGTCGCCCGACATGTCGCAGCGGGGGAGGCTAATGACCGTATGTATGGGGACGGGGTGGGGGGTCGAGGAGGGGCGCAAGTGTTATGGCCGCGTGTTTTGAGAGAGAGTGTTCACATGGGTCACAGGGTGTGCAGTAGCCAGACTGCCAGAGGGTGCCCAGCTCGCCAACGAATCTGAGCCCCACCAAGGAATGAAAAAGCAAGGGTCGCCCCCCTCCTGACTTCCTTCACTTTCGCCCGTCCCCCCGCCCCCCCGCCGCCCCCGCCGCCCCCGCCAAAGCGCTCCGCCCCCCGCGATCCACGACCAAGGACAATGCCGAAGGCGATCCCCGCGCAGGCGCTGTTCGACGCGTGCAAGGCCGGCGACGCCGCGGCGGTCAGCAAGTTGGTGCCCGCGGGCGGCACGCCACTCAACCTGAGCGCGCCGGCCTTCCAGGCAGGGGCTTGCACTCGTCCGCTTCTCATCTCAACTTGAGCCGTGTCTGTCGCAAGAAAACACACTACACACGCTAAACACCCCCTACCACCCCCTTAACACGGGCTGCACAATCCCTACGCGCACCCCCTATCCCATATAAGCCGCTCAAGTTGAGCGGAGCAGTGAACGAGTGTAAGCCCCTGCTTCCAGGACTCCCCCGACCTCAAGACTACGCCGCTCATGGTGGCGGCAGGAGCTCACACTCGTTCCCATTTCCGCTTAACTTGAACTTACTTTGCCCCTTTCCGCTCAACTCTGTTCTTCATGTAAGCCAAATTAACCCGTGGATGTGTCCCGAAGGTGCTCAAGTTGAGCTCTAACGTGAGCGTTGTGTCCCGAAGGTCCTCAAGTTGAGCTCTGAAGTGAGCGAGTGTAAGCCCCTGGGTTGCGGCCTTTGGCGGGCACACGGACATCGTGCGGATGATCCTGGAGCGCGCGCCCAACACCACCGCGGACGAAAGACATTCTGCTAACGTCTCAGCGCTGTTCATTGCGGCGGGGGGGTACCACACCGGCAGGGGCTTACACTCGTCCACATCTCAGCTCAACTTGAGCCGTGTCTAACACGCAGAAACACCCTACACACCCTACACACCCTAAACACCCCCTCACACCCCCTTAACATGGGCTACACAACCCCTGCGCGCTCTCCCTATCCCAAACAAAGGGCTCAAGTTGAGCTGAGAAGTGAACGAGTGTAAGCCCCTGCACACCGGTATCCTGCGGCTGCTGGCTGACCGCGGCGCCAACGTGAACTTTCGAGATCCGGCGCGAACCACCCCGCTGCACCTCGCCGTGGACCGGACCTCCCCCGGCAGGCCTCCCCGCGACTCCGACCCTGACGGCGCGCGGCAGATCGCCACCGTTCGGGCGCTGCTCCGGCTTGGCGCGGGTACTTTGCCCCGCCCCGCCCCCGCCCCCGCCCCCGCCCCCCCACTCCCGCCCCGCACCCCCCACGCCCCCGCCTCCTGACCCACCCCACGCAACCCTTTTTCACACAATACCCGCCCTAAAGATCCGTGTACCCCTCGCGGGCTGATCCATCTGACTACCCTGTCCATACTCGGTCTTCACTCGCAGTCCCCGACGGGCACGTTGCCCCCCTCGCCCCCTCCCCCATCCTTAGCCGCCCTAGCACAACCCTTTTTGACACAACCTTCCCGCCTGAAGTCCGTACGGTGTGCGGGCAGCCACATCACATCTCATGGGCTGATCCATGTACTTACTAACCCGTCCATACTCCATCTTCTCTCGCAGCCCCCGACCCCGTCAACGACCAGGGTACGACCCCGCTCTGCATCGCCTGCAACGTCGGCACGCCAAGGTAGGGCGGTGCAGGTTCAAACCCGTGTTGCAAGCGAGCGGTCAGACATGCTTCGCTTCTGGTATGTGACTCAACGCATGTGTGTGGCTTCTGTGATCTTACCACGTGCTACTTTATGGAACGCGCCCGCATTCAGCGCTTGAAACTATAACACATCAAACTGCTTTCAGACTTTGCCTTCAATTGCAACTTGCGCCGCTACACCAAGGCCGCCATCGCCCTCCTGGCCGGCGGCGCGAAAATCGACTTCACATGCCCGCCCAGCGGCGTGTTCCCCGGTAAGCGGTGCAGGTTGATCCCAGGTTGACCCCGGATGTATACGAATATAGGGTCAGGTGTATACGGATATGGGGTCAGATTCGTACAGATATAGGGACATATTCAAACGGATATAGGGTCAGATATGGCGGTGCAGGTTGACAGCTTTAAATCCGTGTTGAACGTGCCTTGGGTGTTTGCAATCAGCGCTCGAAACTATAATATGATAAAATGCTTTCAGCGTTTGCTTCAATTTCAACTTGCGCCGCTACACCCCGGCTACTCGCCACTCATGATCGCCGCGGACGGTAGGGCGGTGGGCAGGTTGAAACGATGCACCCCACGTTGTGAGCGCTTGCAACAACGCAATTCAAACTAAAATACTATAACCTGCTTTCACAGAGAGAGGCGCGTCAGCGTGTATGAGGAGGCGCCAGGCTTCAGCCTTGGCCCCCTGATAACCTGATTTCAAACTTTGCTTTCAATATCAACTTGCGCCGCTACAGAAAGCGAACCACGCGGGCGTCACGAAGATGCTCCTCAAGCGAGGCGCGGACGGCACCAAGATGGGGAGGTGCAAATTGAAACCGGTTGACACCTGTGTTGAAAGTGCCTGGTTACAGCTCTTAAAACCATAACATGATAAGCTGCTGTCAACTTTTGCTTTCAATTTCACCGTACGCCGCTACGCTAAGACGTTTGCCCTGGTATCTCCCCAGGGCACAGCGTTGCTTACCGCGCTCCACATCGCGAGCCTTCGGGGTCGGGAGGAGCCTGACTTCGCGGAGACAGTGTCGGTGCTGCGCCGGCGGTGCTGCGGCACGTGCGGCATGACGTCCCCCGGGCTGGCCGCGCAGACGGCGGGCGAGCAGAAGCACCTCAAGCGGTGCGGCAACTGCCCCGCCCGCGGCCCGCGCGCGCGGTACTGCTCGAAAGAGTGCCAGCGCGCGGACTGGGTGGCGTGGCACCGCGGGGAGTGCGCCGAGGCGCGGCGGGCGCGGCAGGCTGCTGGGGCCGAGGTCTGACGAGCCAGGGAGCAAGAATGCGCGAGCAAGCGACACCCCTCAGATGCGAATACCCGACCCGAAATGTACATACGTCATACTCCCGATGCTGAAACATCCTATGCGGGGAGTGCGCGGGAGCGCCGGGGGGTCCGGCGGAGGAAGCTGACACACAATACTAGCTACTTGACTGACGATCCACGCACGACGATTGACAGTGAGGCACACTCGGGGATTGTCACGTGGTTGGGATGCCAATGTTCGTGACGATGCAAACTGATTGTACATGGTTTTGTTTTACGATGCGGCGTGACGCAATCATCGATAAAACAGTGATAGGCTCATCTTTCTTTCCTTTCAAAACATGTTGTTACGTGGTCTAGGTGGTTTGGTTGATAGCTGAACAGCCTAGTCTGCTTTGCAATACACACACACACTGGGTTCCGCCCTGTAAACCCAGGGCCGTCCATCCAATTTGCCCACACCCAAACTCCGCTTCTCTTGTTATGAGTTGGGGCCTTTATCCGCGCGACACAAACTCATTGCAGCAGGGGGTATACCGGTACACTATAATATGTATGGGGCCTATGTTGCAGTCAACAAATTGCAGTTTCTATATTCGAGCGAGGTGGAGACACCACTTTTACTGGTTTAGAGAGAATACTATCTAGGGATGGATATTTCAGTTTAGACATTATTGTCTACTACTGCACCGAATGTGCCACACGTCTCCTTGTGCCTACCTACTGTCCAGTCTTGTTTCTGACACGCGTCGCCGCAGTACCGCGCGCCTTTGCACTGCGGGCAGACTTTGAAGTCCTTAAGATGGCCCAAAACCTGGCACCCGGCGTTGAAGCAATATCTAGATCCCTCCAGCGCGATTCTACGTAACCCGTCGAGCAGGGGCTTACACTCGTGCACGTTTCAGCTCAACTTGAGCGCTTTGTATGGGATAGAGGGTGCGCGGAGGGGTTGTGTAGCCCGTGTTAAGGGGGTGTTAAGGGGTGTTAGGGGGTTTTAGGGGGTTTTAGGGGGTATTTAGGGTGTTTTTGTGTGTGTCATACACGGCTCAAGTTGAGCTGAAAATTGAACGATTGTATGCCCCTGCCGTCGAGCGTCTGCATTGGATGATCCGGACACTTGTCCAACCAATACACCACGCTCGTCAAGACATCCGGGGGGACGTCGTGCCTCTCCATAATCGAAACCAAAACGTCCGGGGGAATGTTGAGACCCTCCAGGACCCCAGCTGACGTGGACGCCCCAGCGGTCGCCCCCACAAGCCCCATCTCGCGGGCGTCCGTGGGTAGGAACTGGCAGACGTCGCTCGCCACGTGAGCCAACAAATCTCAGACCCTCGTTTTTTTATTGAAACGGCATCCTATGACGTGGCGAGCAAATCTCTGCCAGTCCCTACAGGAAAGGGCATGCTCTCGACGTGATGCAACACATTTGAACCCTCGTTTCTTGAGTTAAACGGCATCCTATGACGTGGCGAGCAGATCTCTGCCATTCCCTATGGGAAAAGTGCGTCGCCATATGATCCAACACATTTCGAATCCTCGTTTCTTGAGTTAAACGGCATCCTGTGACGTGGCGAGCAATATCTGCCAGTCCTTACAGATCGTGCTAGGCACATGAGCCAACACATTTTGAACCCTTGTCTGTTGAGTTAAATGGCATCCCGTGACGTGGCGAGCAAATCTCTGCCAGTCCCTACAGGGGAGATTCAAATACATCCATTGCGCGAGATCTTTGCACGCGGGGGTGTGGCCTTTGGGTAGCGGGCCAGTTGAAATTGAAAGCAAAGTTTGGAAGCGGTTCATCATATGCTAGCTTCAATCGCTGAGACCAGGCGCTTTCAACACCGGTTTCAACATGCTTCAGCCTGCACCAGGCGCTTTCAACACTGGTTTCAACGCGCTTCAGAGCGCGCTTCAGCCTGCACCAGGCGCTTTCAACACTGGTTTCAACGGGCTTCAGCCTGCACCGCCCTTCCTTTGTCGGCAGCCTCGCGAGTCCACCTCATCGTAGGGACTGCTGACTAGCCTCCCACCACGTCATCGCACGCATATTGAACCCTCATTTCATGAGTTGAATGGCATCCTATGACGTGGCGACCTTCGTGCTCGCCACGTCATCACACGCATATTGAACTCTCATTTCATGAGTCAAATGGCATCCTATGACATGGCGAGCTAAGTGCTCGCCACGTCAATACACACATATTGAACCCTCGTTTCATGAGTTGAATGCCATCCTGTGACGTGGCGAGCACTATCCATCAGTCCTGACCTCATCGCTAGCCCCTTGCTGCGCGTGACGCCGCGCCCTAGGGTCTGGCAGATATTGCCCGCCATGTCTTCGACACGCATTTTGAACCCTCGTTTCTCGAGTCAAACGGAGTGAACGGAGTCAAACGGAGTGAACAGAGGGAACTGAGTTGAACGAAGTTGAACGAAGTTGAACGAAGTTGAACGAAGTTGAACGAAGTAAAAGGAGTTAAACGGAGTTAACGGAATTAAATGGAGTTCCAATGACGTGGCGAGCAATATCTACCTAGCCCTGCCACGGCCGTGGGCGTGCATGACAGAGAGGCTCGCCGCCGCTTCCCCTTTGCCGGCGTCTGCCGCCCGGGAGGGGCTTACACTCGTCCACTTCTCAGCTCAACATGATCACTCGAAGGTCTAATAACTCAAGAAACGCGTCGACTCACCATCGACTTATCACGTGCCTACACTCTGCGGGGGCTTACACTCGTCCACTTTGCGAGCCGAGGTAAGCGCTGTTGTGTGTGATGCGCTGGGTGGCGTCAGTCTGTCTTCTGTCAGTGACAAAGGGGGGAAGAGAGACGCTTCCGCGTGTGTGAGTAGGGCCCCGTGTCTGTCCGTGATAAAACGTGCTTTACTTTAAAGTCAGTCTCGACGTTTCGCGGAGCGCTGATCTCCTCAAAATCGATGGTCTATTTACCCAAGGATGGCGACCCGGTCGGACGCTCGGCGAGGAGGTCGGTGGAATTCTCGAAATTGACAGTGCTGATTGGTCGAACGGGATTCGATACCATTTCTTCGATACCAGACTTCGATACCAGATCTGACACGGTGTTCAGACCGAAAAGTGGACGATTGTACTCGTAAGCCCCTGCCGCGCGCCGGAGCCAGAGCACCGCCGCCGGGTAGTCCGCCGCCACGCCCTCCCCTGAGTTTAAGCAACACCCGAGGTGTAGCGGCGCACGTTAAAATTGATAGCAACGTTCAAAAGCGGTTCATCATATGACAAAGAGCTTCAAACCACTTAGAGCCTTAGAGCCTTAGTGACTTTGAGTGCTAAGTCGACCAAATGGACAGTTCTGATTCGTCGAAAGGGACGACTTAGCACGCTGAGTCGCTAAGTCGCTGACTGGTTTGACGCACTTTGTCATATTATAGCTTCATCGGGCGATACGTTACCATGTAGTTTACAATTTCTTGGATTGGAATAGCGTCACTTCATCAAGCGCTGATACCAGGCGGCACTTACAACTACGGGAAAACTGCCCACGTATAATATGAAAGTGGGGGTCGGTTGGACAGCTAAACTGCGTTTGACGAGTCAATAGACCATCCAGGTATTTAAAAAGTGCCGGTCGGGGCGACTGTAGACGCGGGCAGTTTGCCCGCAGAACACGGGTTTTGATGTTGGCAACCTGCACCGTCATACCGAGGTTGAACATCGCGCCCGGCAACCCGGCATCGGCGCCTTTGGTGTAGTGACTCAAGTTGAATTTGAAAGCAAAGTTTGAAAGCGGTTCATCGCAGTATGGATTCAAGCGCTGATACCATAGGCCCTTTAAACTTCACATATTCACGGAGGTGATCTATTGCCGTTTAGGAATTTGTCCCTTGTCTTGAGGCAGCTCGTCAGCCGACTCTTGGTAATCATGAGTCCAAGACGTGTTGACTCAAGAAAATGGGAAAATCCCTAAACGGCAATAGATCACTTCCGTGAATATGCAAAGAACATGGGTTGTGATACTGGCACCTGCACCGCCCTACCATGGGACAACACGTCGTTGGCACGGTCTAAGTAAATCAAGCGGGTGGCCAATAACTCAAGAAACGAGGATTTGATACTGGCAATCTGCACAGGGGCTTACACTCGTCTACTTTTCAGCTCAACCTGAGCCGATTCTGACATAAAGTACACCCTAAACCGCCCCTAATACCCCCTAACACCCCCTAAACAACCTCTAAATGCACCCCCTGTACGATAGAAACCGCTTACGTTGAGCCGAACAGCGGACGAGTGTAAGCACCCGCTGGCAACCTGCACTGCCCTACCTTGGTGTACCAGTCCACGGCGTGTTCATGCTCCTTCTTCAAGCAGGGGCTTACACTCGTCCACTTCTCAGCTCAACCTAAGCTGTGTCTGCCACAAAAACACACCCTAAACACTGATTAGCACCCCCTGCCTGGCACCCCCTAGGTTTCCCCTAAACAACCCCTGAACGCACCCCTTATACCACAAAGCGCTTACGTTGAGCTGATAAGTGGTCGAGTGTAAGCCCCTGCCTTCAAGTCGGCGTGAATCAGCCCCAAGTCAAGCATCGCGTACGCGTGCCCCATACAAGGGCCCCCCAGACATTGATCGCCACGTCAGAGGATGACATTTGACACAAGGAACAAGGGTTCAAATGCCTGTCGATGACGTGGCGGGCAATATCAGATATTGATCGCCACCTCAAAGGACGACATTTAAGTCAACAAACAAGGGTTCAAGTGCCTCGATGACGTGGCGGGCAATATCTGCCAGGCCCTACCCCTGCCCCGCCGCCTTCACCAGAAGCGCCATGCCCTTCTCCGCTCAGGGTTGGCACCCGCAAATACATCATTCGGGTGAATAGTGACTATACTTGTCGCCCCTAAACTAGCCCACTAAGCACTAGCCCGTAAACTAGCTCAAACTAGCCCAGTTAAAACCCCACTATTTTACTTACCCACTTTAGTCCCCAATACTAACCCACTAACCCACTAAACGCTAGCCCCTAAACTAGCTCAACTATCATAGCCTACTTTAACCCCCCCCTCATCGCAAGCACTAACTTAGTTCGACAAGCATAGTGGTGACCACATCAACGCGCCTAGTCTCAGGCTAGTGAGCGACCGTAAGTTGCGCGGTTCAAAGTGTGAACCCTACATCCGCCCTTTGCGAGCTGCCGCTGCCGGCGCGGGGATAAACCCCCTCCGCAGCGTGGATGGCCTGACTACAGGGGCTTACACTCCTTCACTTTTCAGCTCAACTTGAGCCGCGTCTGACACACAAAAACACCTTACACACCCTGAACGTCCCCGAACACACCCTTGACACTGGCTACACAACCCCTACGCGCACCCCCTATCCCATAAATAGCGCTCAAGTTGAGCTGAGAAGTGAACGAGTGTAAGCCCCTGCCTGACTCAGTAGAAATCTTCCCATACTATACTGCGCCTCCCTGTCACCGTCGGCAGCCAGGGGTTTACACTCGTTCACTTCTCAGCTCAACTTGAGCGCTTTTCATGGGATAGGAGGTGCGCGTAGGGGTGGTGTAGCCCGTGTTCAGGGGGTGTAAGGGGGTGTTTAGGGTGTGTAGGGTGTTTTTGTGTGTCAGACACGGCTCAAGTTGAGCTGAAAAGTGAACGAGTGTAAGCCTCTGCCGCCAGCCCTCTGCATCACGATGTCGTAGGCGTGCTCTTCTCCGAGCGTTTCGAACAATGCCATGGAGCAGGGGCTTACACTCGTCCACTATTCAGCTCAACTTGAGCCGTTTCTGACACAAAAGCACACCCTAAACACCCCAAAACCCCTACTAGCCTCCCCTTAAACACCCCCGGAGCAACCCCTAACTGCACCCCCTGTCGCACAGAAGGCGCTTAAGTTGAGCTGAAGAGTGGACGAGTGTAAGCCCCTGCCATGGAGTCTTCCGCTTGCGTCGTCCAGTCGCCGAGCGGCTGGGCGTTCATGTCTACGTTCGCGAGAGCGGCGGCAGCGGCGTCGGCATCCGCAGCTCCCGGCTCGGTTCCCCCGGCTCCCGCGGGCTGGGCCAGCGCGCGCTTGGCGGCATCGCGCTCTGCCTTGCGCCGTTCCTGTCGCGACGGCATCGCTGACGGCAGGAGTGGACGGAGCGGAAGGTCACGAAGACGTGCAGAGAGCCTGGCACACGTCGAGGAGGGCATCCCAGAGGGCAATGGCGCGGGCGACCTCGAAGTAAAGCTCGGGAGGAAATCAGGAATCTGCGAGGATTGATTTCCTTGCCCAGAGGAGGACAACGGCCGGGCTTCGCCCACCTTCCGCGTTGATGACGGCGACGGACGGTCCGACACGTGTAGAGGGGCACGCAAACCCTGGGGAGGGCATTGAGGAGTGTGTCTGTCGTTGGCGCCGCTGGGCGCCGGCGCGCGCGACCGGGAAGGGGCCATTTGGATAATATGATGAGATTGGTTATCCATTATGCGGCGAGAATCCACCTCAGCGCGGATATCCAATAGGGACACGTCAGACACCGTCTGTCATCGGTCAGTACTCCACGCGCAACCCGGCCCGGCTATGGCGGCTATGGCGATGCAAGCAGCCGCCCCGGCCCTCGGTTCCTACCGTGCCGGCGCCGGCGCCGCCCTCTGCCGCCCCCGCACCACCGCCGCCGCGCGTCACGTCACTGCTTCCCAAGGCACTGCCAATGCCATCGACGTTAAGCATCCCGCGGGCGTCAGCGGCGGACGCCGCGGCCCGGCGCCGCTCCACGCGCGGTGCCCAGTACCCGGTGTCTCCTCCGCCACCGGCACGGAGACCGCTGAGACCGCCGTCGAGGACGGAATCGACGATGCCTACGTGCCCAGCAAGCTCGGCAGGGGAGTTAGATTATTGAGACCACAGACGGAGCACGACCATATGAGCTACCGTCCCTGTGGACGCTCGTACAGGTGTGCGGAGGAGGAGGAGGAGGAGGACGCGGGGGCAAGGAAGAGGAGGAGGCTCGGTTCGTGGTGGCTAGGCCGTCGTATAAGCGCGTACCCTTGGGCCTCGGCCCCATTGTGGTGGTTCATCCATTCAACATCAGTCGAGTTTGTTCTCCGTGACCCTCAAACTCGGCTTCAAGGACATATGCTCGCTGTGGGTGACGCAAATCCTGCAAACCTATGGCGACGAGGAGTCGAAGGACGGCGCACCCGGTGGGGGGGCTCATGTACCTCTCTGGCACATACACGCGGTCTCCAAACGATTCGCATCCGCTCTCTCTTTGGGGGTTGATGTCGCACCCATGTTGCACGTGCCCATCATTCGGGTACACCGCATATCCTGTGCCATGGTGGCCAGTGGACAGGTTCCCCGTGTACACTACGACTGAGACACCACTGGGCTCTGCGTCCCGCTCGGCGGCGGCGGCCTGTGACCTGGCAAGCGTGTTATCTGGCCGGCCCTATGCAGCGTGGCGGAGGGCAGCGTGGATGACCTGGTGGGCCAGCCCATCTTCCTGGTACGGCCCGGGGTCCAGTTTGGCCAATGGCACCTATCAACATACCACTCGATTGGCAGTTCATCCAAACGCCAAGGCCTTGTATGCACTCGCCACCTCCTCTTCCTACGGCACGGTTTTGCCGCTGCACCTACCACGTTACCACTCGATAGGGCCGTTTAACCAAACGCCAACGCCCCGCAAACAACCACCGCCTCCTTCTATTAGGTCCCGGTATGGCCACTGTCACGCACCACTCAATAGGGCCGTTTAACCGATCACCAAGGCCCCGTCCTCCTTGGCCTTACTTCCTGGCGCTGTACCCGTACTTCCTCAAGTATGGCGGCGTCTTCAAGCTGTGCTTCGGGCCCAAGGTGTTCATGGTGCTCAGCGACCCGGTGGTGGTGAGGTAGGGACGAATGGATAGTGCGCTCCACGTCATAGGATGCTATAAATCACAAGGAACGAGGGTTCAAACTGTGTTTGATGACGTGGCGAGCATTATCAATCAAAGTGGCGAGCACTATCCATCAAAGTGGCGAGCACTATCCATCAAAGTGGCGAGCACTATCCATCAAAAGAGGCTTCAAACTGCGTTTGATGACGTGGCCATCATTATCCATCAGTCCCTGTGTTGAGGGCAGTGCTCAAGGACAGGCCGTTCTCTTTTTCAAAGGGGGTGCTGGCGGAGATTCTGGAGCCCATCATGGGCCAGGGCCTCATCCCGGCGCCATACGCCATTTGGAAGCAGCGCCGGCAGGGCCTTCCATTCGTTCCCTTGAGAGATAATTCAGACTCAGTGCCGGGTTTCGATCGAAGTTCATTCGACCAATCAGAACCGTCTAAAGCGATAATCCCACCGACCGGCTTGCCGGACATCGGACTGGGTAGCGATTCCTCAGTAAATACACCGTCGGTTTCGAGGATTGCAGGGTGACTAGTCATCCCGTCACCGAAGGTCAGCGGGGTCTGGGACCAAAACGGCTCAAGTTGAGCTGGGGAAGAGAACTTGTGTAAGGCCCCATGTGCCGGCGGCAACTGGTGCCGGGCTTCCACAAGGCGTGGCTGGACCACATGGTGGGTTTGTTCGGCGACTGCTCCACCGAGCTCATCAAAAACCTCGACAAGGTAGGCCCCGACACATTATGCTCGCCACGTTATGTGATTCAATGTAACTCAAGAAAGTAGGGTCCACAATGTGGATGATGGCGTGGCAGGCATTATCAGGCAGAACTCAAGTGACGAGAGTCTGTAATCAGGATGATGACGTGGCAGGCATTATATCCGTCAGGCTCTACGACAAGGAGATTGAACAGGGGAATGGAAAGGGGAAGACGGACATGGAGGAGCGATTCTGTTCAGTGAGCTTGGACATCATCGGACTGGCGGCAGGGACACTTACACTCGTCCACTCGTCCACTACTGAGCTCGACCTGAGCCGTTTTCGTCGCTGACAGATTGACGCCGCCACCCGGCGCATCACACTAAAATTGTGTGTCGAGGTGACGCTCTACTCCAGTCTACCACGTGTCGTGAGATGTACTACAACTCTAGGACGTGACAGAAAGAGTCAGGAGCAGACGGGAGCTTTAGCTCCTAGCCTAGATACAGGCTGTTCTGTCGTACTGTCGATATAACGTTGAGTTGTTGAAAGTGTGTAAGCCCCTGTCGGTCGGTGTTCAACTACGACTTTGGGTCCACCACTAGAGAGTCGCCCATCATCAAGGTAGGGACTGATGGATAGTGCTCGCCATGTCAGCACATGCATTCCAAACCCTCGTCTCCTGAGTAAACCGGCATCCTATGACGTGGCGTGCACTATCCATTAGGAACCCTTGTTTCCTGAGTTGAATGGCATCCTATGATGTGGCGAGCACTATCCATGAGTCTCTGCATCGAGGCAGTATACACGTGTCTGCAGGAGGCGGCACACCGCAGCACCTTCTATTTCCCCTACTGGCAGGGGGGTTATTGAGAACAGTCACTCGACCAACGTGGAATCTCCTCCTCCTCCGCCTCCTTCTCCTTCGCCTCCTCCTCCTCCCCCCACCATTCACCCTGAAGGTGAGTCATGCTTCGATGTCGGTCGAGAGCTTGTTCTCAATGACCCTCCTGGCTGGAACATCCCCTTCGCGACCGACATCGTGCCGCGCCAGGTGGAGTTCAAGAGGAACATGGCAGGGGGGGGTTCGAGACGTCCACTCCACCAGCGTTGAATCTCATCCTCCTCCTTCGCCGGGATTTTGAGAGCAACCACTCAACCGACGTTGAATATCCTCCTCCTCCTGCACGCGTCTTTATGAGCGGGGGTCATTGAGAACAAGCATCCGACCCACGTTGAATCTCCTCCTCCTCCTCCGAACGTCTGTATGAGGAGGTTCTTAAGAACGAGTCCACGACTGCCGTTGAATGACATGAATATTCTCCTCCTCCTCCGCGCGTGTGTATGAGCATTCAAGGTTTGCCCGGCTCCGATTTCGGTCGAGTGCTTGGTCTTAATGACCCTTATGCGAGGGGCTGATCAATGACACACTCAACGGGCTGATCACCCAGGCGCAGAGCTTCGAGGGCACGGACGATATTGAGCAGCTTCAGAACCGCGACTATAAGGTAGATCGCAGAATCAACACCGCAGCGTCATAGCATGCCGTCTAAATCAAGAAAGAATATATATGATGTGTTTTATGACGTGGCGAGCACTACACATCAGTCCCTGCCGCAAGAACGTGAAGGACCCCAGCCTGCTCCGCTTCCTGGTGGACATCCGCGGTGTGGACGTGACGGACTTGCAGCTGCGCGACGACCTGATGACTATGCTGATCGCGGGCCACGAGACCACAGCAGCGGTGCTCACCTGGTGCCTCTACTGCCTGGCAGGGTGAACACTTTGCTCTGAAACATTTCAGGGTCTCACAGGGGTCTCACAGATGTCTCATCGGGCGTCATAGAGGTGTCATAGGGGTATAACAGCGGCACGTAGGGTTGTCCTAAGGGCGTCATAGGGCTGTCATGGAGGTGTCATGGGGGTGTTAATCGGCATCACATGACATGGCGTACCCTAGTGCCCGGTGCAGGACCAGCCGCTGCTGGACAAGGTTCGCGCGGAGATCGACGAGATCATGGGACCGGTGAACGCAGAGGCGCGCGCGCCCACTTGCGAGGAGATTCAGAAGCTGGAGCTCGTGCGCCTGTGCCTGTCCGAGGCAGGGAGGTTATTGAGAACAAGCCCTCGACCGACGTTGAATCGACAAACAAACACAGTCCGCGCATGTGTATCAGCAATCACCCAGAAGGTTGGTCATGCTCCGATCTCGGCTCGAGTGCTTGTTCTTAATGACCCTCCAGCCCATTCAACCTGAAGGTCATTCGTGCTCCTTTCTTGGTCGAATGCTTGCTCTCAAAGACCCTCCTGCCCATTCACCCTGAAGGTAAGGTATGCTCCGATCTCGGTCGGTGCTTGCTCTCAATGATCCTCCTCCTCGGCGCTGCGGCTGTACCCGGAGCCGCCCATCATGATCCGCCGGGCGCTGGAAGACGTGCCGCTACCCAAGGGCGCCGGTGACAATGAGGTCACGCTCATCAAGGTAGGCCGGTGCAGGTTGAAACCTGTGTTTGCGAGCATGGAATAAGACGTCGTCGGCGTGTCCGAGGTCTGACTCAACACCCGTGTGTGTTCCTCTGTGATCTTACCAAATGCTACTCTATTGAACCCTGTGTTTGTAAGAGGTCATTGGCGTGTGTGACTTATTGCCCGTGTGTGATGCTCTGTGATCTTACCACGTGCTACCTCATTGACGCGCCTGGATTCAGCGCTTGCAACCACAATACACGGAGGCGAGGTCGAAAGCCTGGTGCCTCCTTATACACGCGGAAGCGTCCCTCTCTCTCGCTTGAGACTACATGACGACAAACCGCTTTCAAACCTTGCTTTCATTTTCAACTTGTGCCGCTACATCGAGGGCATGGACATTTTCATCAGCGTGTGGAACCTGCACCGGTCGCCGGACTGCTGGGAGGACCCGCTCAAGTTCGACCCCATGCGCTTTAAGCGCCCCTTCACCAACCCCGGCGTGGAAGGGTGGAATGGGCAGGGGGGTTATTGAGAACAAGCCCTTCTGCTTTCAATCCGATTGGCGAAACTGGATCGGCGCAGCTTCCTCTGCCAACCAGGTACCCCAAATTCATCTCAAGACACGACAATCATATGCACGAAGTGGCGAACCAACGGGCGGCGAAGGCAGCTTGGCACAGTTACCCCTCAGAATTTCTGACTTTGTCGCGGATTAAAAGCAAGAGGAACAAGCACTCGACCGATGCTGAATCGACTCAACAAGTCCACGCCGCGCGTCTGTATGAGCTTTCAACCTGAAGGCAAGCCGTGCTCCGATCGTGGTCGAGTGTCTGTTCTCATCGACCCTCCTGCCAGGTTCAACCCTGACCTGGTGTCGGACTCCTCCCTATACCCCAACGAGGTGGCGTCGGACTTCTCCTTCATCCCCTTCGGCGCCGGCGCGCGCAAGTGTATCGGTGACCAGTTCGCCATGCTCGAGGCAGGGGCTATTGAGAACAAGCACCCGAACCCTTGCCTCCTTATACATGCGGAAGCGTCTCTGTCCCGATCCCTTTAGCGTGAATGCTCATGCATACGTGCGGACCATTTGACGTCGGTCGAGTGCTTGTTCTCAATAAAACCCCGGCGAGGCGAGGCTTGACCGCGACTGTTCCCTCCAACGCCCTGACCTCAACCTGACAACGAAGATGGGTAGAAAGTGAAACCCGGCATACATTTTTATCACAAGTCAAGAAATTCTGGAACTGGTGTAAAGGCCCTGGGTTACGGCCACCTCCTGTTTGACCATGGTGCTGCAGCGATACAACTTCAGTCTGGATAAGGAGGCTTCGGACGTTGGGATGGAAATGGGTGCCACCATTCACACGGCGGGTGGGCTGCCCATGACGCTAACGCGCAGGTAGACCGCGTGGCCGAGGGTGTGGAGAGGGGTGGAGAGAGAGAGAGGGAAGGGACAAGGGGGAGGAAGGGGGGCAAGGAGTCGGGGGGTGGAGAGAGAGGGGGGTGGCGAGGGAGGGGACTGGAGAGAGAGGGGGGACTGAAGTCGCATTGCAGGTGGGCTGCCCTTGACGCTCACGCGCCGCAGGTAGACAGCGCCAGACTGGAGGGGGAGTGGAATCGGGGGGATGAAGGGAGAAAGGGAGGGGAGAGGAGGGAGGAGAGGGTGTGCGGCGCGAGACAGGGGGGATCGGAAGGGAAGGGGTGGAAAGAGAGGGTGGGAGCTTAGGGGGTCCTTGCAGGACGAGGACAAGGAGGACACGGAGGACGTGCTCAGAGTGGTTAATCACGTAATATTATTAATCATATCATACTAATATTATCGTTGGAGCGAATATTATCGTGGAAGCGGAACGGCTCATTTCAGCGTTCCTTAGTTCCCACTACTCGTAGCGTGCCGGCCAACGAGTTGCTCAGTTTCTCAGTCTCAGAAGTTGTCCACGTCAGGCGTGTCATCCTGCCCCTTATCGTAATCCGTCTCCACCAGGAAGTCTGCATTGAACTCGGGGAGCCCCGTGGTTTTGTTGGCCTTTTGCATGGCCTGGCGCTCGTACTCCCACTGCGTGCACACCTCCTCCCGGGTATTAGGGCCCGATGATCAAATGGAAATCTTTGAAATCAAACGCAGCTCATCCCCACGGCGGTGAGTACACCTCGGGCAAGCAGTCAGGCCTCATGCCGGGAAATACTCTAGTACACCGCGGGCAAACAGTTCGGCCACCAGGGCGGTCAGGATTTCCTGGAGGACCTGGGGAAACCAGCACCATTACACTGGGGTCAAACAGTGCGGCCCCCACCAGTTGGGCAACAACTCCGGCGCCTTGGCGAACATGTGAGCGTTTCTTGTGAGACACTTTGGGTCAGTTGTGAGGTTTCAGTGTCAAAAATAACTCAGGTCGAGTGGAAAAGCCCCTGGTCCCCACCAGTTGGGCAACAACTCCGGCGCCTTGGCGAACATGTCACCGTTGGTGCGGATGACCAGCACGCTGTCCGGGTCTTTCACGTCCCCCTTCACCTCCGTCACCGAGCACTCACCAGACGTGCCAGCAAACAGGGCCAAAAGTGGGGTTCCTGTTTCAGAGCAGCCTGACTATATGCTCATTAGTTCCTGTTTACCCGTACACACTGGCCGCATCCTGATCCCTGGCCTGGCCACTCGTTCCCCTGTCAGCTCAACCTGACTGTTTACTCACGGTATACCGGTGAGTCAGGCCCCACCATCCAGCAACACGACCGGCTTGGTGAAGTCAAGATGACGATCGAACAAGAACTGGTCATCCGCCGGTTGCGCCGCCCACACCAGGTACACCGCGGTGTAGCGCCGCACGTTGAACATGAAAGCAAAGTTAGATAACGCTTCATCATGTTTCAACTCCAGTGTCAGGTCTGGTATCGAAGTTGCGGTATCGAAGCCCATTCGACCAATCAGAACCGTTCAATTAGAAAATCCTGCCGACCAACTCGCCGAACGTCTGACTGGGTTAAGATTCATGGGTCAATAGACCCTTGAGTTTGAGACTAGTTCGGACGACACTGGGTTGAAGCTTCAAACGCTGGAACCAAGCACGGTCAACACGGGGTGAACCTGCACCGCCGTACCTTGGTGGTGCGACTGTGATGGGTATCGAAGTCCGAAGGCCCGCCACCGGGATGGTGCGTCTCTACTTTCTCCACCTCACGCTCCGTCCACGCCACCTGCGAGCAGTATCAGGGAGGTATCAGGGGTGTGTTAGGGGTGTATTAGGGTAGTGTTAGGGGTGTATGAGGGATGTATAAGTAGTACATAAGGGGTGTATGGGCGGGGTATGTAGGGTATTTTCGGGGCGTATCATGGGTGTACAAGGGGTGTATGAGGGGTGTTGAGGGGTGGTTTAGGGGTGGTTTAGGGGTGTCTTAGGGGTGTATGAGGAGTGTATTAGGAGTGTATCCAGGGGTGTCCACTCACCTCGTGGTAGTGCGCCGGGGGGAAGCTCGCCGAGCAGAAGGGTCACTGACAAGTCGTCTCGACCGACGTTGGATCGACGATAAACCAACATCGGAGCGTGGATGGTCAGAGGCCGGTCGGCCACTACAAAGTATGCCCGCACGTCTGTATGAGCAATCTCCTGAAGGTAAGTCACGCTCCCATATGGATCGACGATAAACTGACAACGGGATGTGGATGAATGCTCATAGACCGGTCGGCCACCACGAACCGTGCCCGCACGTCTGTATGAGCAATCATCCTGAAGGTAAGTCATGCTCTGATCGCCGGTGGGGGCCACCACGAACCGTTCCACGAATCTATATGAGCAATCAATGTGAAGGTAAGTCATGCTCCGATCTTCGTTCGAGTCGTTATTCTCAATGACCCCCTGCCATTGCCGAGGTGTCCAGTCGCTGAGCCTCGCCGATGAAACTCCCCCACTCCTCCCGGCGCGCCACCATAATATAGTGGCGTAAGTTGAAACTAAAAGCAAAGTGTGAAAGCGGTTCATCGTATTTCAGATTCAAGCGCTGCACCTAAATGCTGTCAACCTGGGTCCAACCTTGGGTCAACGAGCACCGCCCCACCATGATTTCGCGCAGGTCTAGCCGACCGTCGTTCGTCTTCGCCACCAGAAAGTCAATGTTTTGCAGCCGCACCGGGTGGTACTCCTCGAACTGCCGAGGCAACCCATTAGCAGGGGCTTACACTCCTCCACTTTTCAGCTCAACGTAAGCGCTTTTCGTAGGATGTGCTGCGTGGTTTCAATAATCACAGACGGCTCAGGTTGAGCTGAGAAATGGACGAGTGTAGGGGGCTTACATTCGTCCACTTTTCGGCTTGACGCGAGCACTTTTGAGTGGGAAACGTTGGGTGGTTTGCTGCAGGTTACAGCGACAATGACGACTCAGGTTGAGCTGAGAAGCGGACGAGTGTAAGCCCCTGCCCCTCCGGAATGACTTCGGCATAGTCGATATCATCATCGTACACAAGCAACCCCCCTATGTTTGTCACCCCCTCCTCCGCCATAGACTCCCGCTCCATGCGCTCCAGGTCCGACTCTTGCGACTTGTCCTTGAAATAGCGGCTCAGGTGGAATTTGAAGGCAAAGTTTGAAGGTGGTTCATGTTGTTGCTTCAAGCGCTGATACCAACCGCGGTCAGCCCGGGCAGGGGTGTTATTGAGAATAACGACTCGACCGACGTCGACAGCCAGATCGCCATAAACCGCCACACAGACGTTTGCAAGGCTGAGGGTGAATGCCCACACGATGATCTGCGATCTGAGGGCGATCATGAATCGAGTCCACACGTCTGTATGAGCATTTACCCACACCCTCGCGAACGTCGACCTGGACGTCGAGTCGTTATTCTCAATAACCCCCGAACCGGGGTCAATGTGAAGTGAACCTGCACCGCTCTACCTTGAAGTCGCGGGCCGTGACGGGCGGGTCGTCCCGGTTGCGCACCCCCATCTCCCGCGCCAGGTCCTCCTTTGAGAACGTCCCGTCGACGAACGATAAATACCCGGCCGACCGGCTGAAGAACTCGCCCTGGCCGGTCACCTGGTCATCACTCATGATCCCCTCCATACCCTCCACATTCTCGAACCCGGGCGCTGTCATGGGCTCCTCATCCATCATCATCCTCGAGATAGGGCCCGGGCAGATATCTCTGTTGGGTCAGGTGACCATATCGGCATGACTATGTTTGGTCAGGTGACCATATTGATGAATCCCTGTTTGGTCACGTGACCATATCTGCTCATCTGTGTTGGGTCAGGTGACCATATCAACATGTTAATGATTGGTCAGGTGATCGTGCCGACATAGCTCTGTTTGGTCAGATGAGCACATTAACATATTGCTCGCCACGTCATAGGATGCCACTTAGTCCAAGGAACGAGGCTTCACAATGCGTTGGGTGACGTGGCGAGCAAGATCTGACAAGTCCTACCTCAACGCCACGTTGTCTTCGGAATCATCATCTTCGCGGCGGTTCGGCCGGCGCCGCATCCCCTCGCGGCTGTCTTCCCACTCGTATTTGTCGAGCGCCGGCGCCGGGCGGAAGAAATCACCGTCAGGTTCCTCCTCGTCAACCTTCGTCCCAAATGAAGCCGGAGCCACCGCCGCTGCCGCCGCACGGGGGCCGTTCTCAGCAAAGTCCACATCCTCCGCCGGGTCGAAATCCCCCCCCGCCTCCTCGCCCTCCTCCTCTTCGTCCTCGATATAGGTAATGGGCTCTTGCGCCGGCGGCGCGAGCGCGGGTGAGCTAGGCTTCGCCTTCACGAGCGCCGCATAGGATGCCTCCGCCTCCGCCGCCGCCTCCGCGCCACCCGTGGTGCCCATACTCACCGGCGCTGAGCCGCCCTCGGGCTTGCGGCCCAACATTTAGGGGCGCAAGTTGAGAATGAAAACAAAGTTTGAAAGCGTCTCATCATATGTTGAGCTTCAAGCGCCGAGGACAAGCGCGGTCAACTCGGGGTGAATTTGGGTCAACCTGCAAAGCCTTGCCAGCAGCGTGAGGAAATCAGAATCCTTGGTCAGCGCCCCCTTGAGCCCGGGCGGCGCCGGGGTGCTCTTGGCCACGGCCACGATCGCGCGGATCGCCATTTCGGCTGTAGTGGGGGACGTGTTCGCGAGTGCTCCACCGGCGGCCGCGGCGGCAGACAGGCTGCCGAGCTGTAGAGGCGCAAGTTGAAATAGAAAGCAAAACTTGAAACCAGCTGTTTATTTTATTTTTATTAACCCACGTCATCGAGCCCCAAGGCGCTTCTCATGGCAAACATTAACCAACCCGATCCGCCATCACAAGCGGTCAGACCCTATCGTTTGTCGAGGCCAGTTGATCACGTTTAACTCAAGCGCTTAAACCAGGCGCTTTCAAAGTGGGTTTCAAGCGTTTCAACTTGCACCGCCCCACCGAGAGTGAAGTACGCGCTCTTGTCCGGCGCCCACACCATCATGTAGCGTCGCAACTTGAAATTGAAAGCCACATTTGAAAGCGATTCGTCACAATTTAGCGCGGTCAACACATGGACAACCTGGGTCAACCCGAGGTCAACCTGGGGTCAACCTGGGGTCAATCTGCACCGCCCATACCATCACCGCCGGGCAGCCGACGTCAATGGCGTCGGAGACCCAGCACACCTTCCAGCTGCGGCCAATGAGTAGCGGCTCAACTTGAAATTGAAAGCAAAGTTTGAAAGCGCTTTATCACGTTTCAGCTTCAAGCGCTGTGACCAGGCGCGGTCAACCCGGAGGCAACCTGGGGTCAACCTGCACCGCCCTACCGATGGAGTTCAGGTTGGCGTGGGTCGTGCGGTATTTCACGTCGAACTCGTCCACCAAGGAGGGTCGTGGAGAACCGGGTCAGGCGGATGATACTCGTGCTCGCCACGTCACTGGGTGGCTATTAACTCAAGGCGCAAGGGGTCGAAATGAGATCAGTGATGTGGCTCCGCATACCTCGAACCGAGATTGAGCATGACTTCAGGAGATGAGTGAATGCTCACACAGACGTCGGTAGGATTCAACGTCAGTCGAGTGCATGTTCTCAATCACTCAAACTGAGATGAAGCAGATCGAATTTAACGTCGGTCGAGCGCTTATTCTCACGTACCCCCCACCATCATATCCACCCACTGCTGCTTGGCCCACAGCCGCTCGGCGCCGTCGTCCAGAGGCTGGCCCGCGGCGGCGGCCACCGACGCGATAACGCTGCGGCTTATGACACCTGCCGGGCCGTGGAACAGGGGCTTACACTCGTCCACTTTTTGAGATCAACGTTACACACTGTTTCCGCGATACGCTGGGTGGATTCAGTCCATTAAGTGACGAAAACGGCTCAGGTTGAGCTGCAAAGTGGACGAGTGTAAGCCCCTGCCATGGAAATCGAATCCGATACCGTACTCTTCGTACAGCGCAGCGGCGCTGACGCCGAGCAGCAGGGTCATTGAGAACAAGCGATCGAGCCGACATCAGAGCATGACTTACATTGAGTGTGAATGCTCATGCAGACGTAAGGAGGAGGAGGAGGAGACTCAACGTCTGATGAGTGCTTGTTCTCAATAAGACCCCTGCCGAGGCCGCCGCACCACCGCGCGATGGCCGACTTGGGCTCGGCCACCGGCGCGGCAGGCCAGGCAGCGGCGACGGCGGCGGCAGAGGCGCGGGGGGCGCGGGCGGCGGCGGCGGCGGCGGCAGCGGGTTTGGCCTGGGCCCGGGCGCCCCCGGCGGCGGCGGCCTCGGAGTAGCGGCGCAAGTGGAAATTTAACGCAAACATCGAAAGCGGCTCGTCATGTTGTAGCTTCAAGCGCTGAAACCAAGCACGATCGACCAGGGGTCAACCTGCAGTCAACATGGGATCAATTTGGGGTCAATATGAGGTCAACACAGGGTCAACACAGGGTCAACCTGCACCGCCCTACCTCGACGGCGGCTGCGGCGACGGGGTCCGTCGCGAATAGAAACGCATTGGCCAACTCCGAGTTTACCTTGACCAACGATTCGATCTGCTCCATGATGGCATCCGCGTCCATGTCCGCCTTGCAGGAGGGCCAATGAGAACAAGCACTCGACCGACATCAGAGCATGTCTTGCCACCAGGATGAATGGGCAAGAGGGTCAGTGAGAACAAGAACAAGCACTCGACCGACGTCGGAGCGTGCCTTAACTCCAGGGTGAATGCTCATGTAGACACGCGGAGGATGGGGAGGAGGTTCAACGTCGGTCGAGTGCTGTTCTCAATGACGCCCCTGCCTTGTCGTTGGCGGCACCATTCTTGACGTCCGTCATGGTATAGAAGCGGCGCGTGCCGGGCACATACAGGAACACCGCCCCTTGCGCCGCCCAGCACGCAGGGTACACCGGTACACTACGAGCAAACAGTCAGGACTCGTTCAGGCCGCCGAGCCGGGCCAGGCTGCAGGATTCGGCGAGTGTGTACGGGTATGGGTACACTGTGAGCAAGCGGTCAGTACGCTGTGTCAGGCCAGGCAAGGGACGACACCAGTACATCAGTACACCGTGAGCAATGCAATCAGTGAGGGAACAAGAGTGGGGCCGTGAGCACCGGAAAGGCTCAAGGTGACGTCATGCCAGGGAAGACGCGAGTACCAGTAGGGGTGTGCGGGTACACCGGTACGGTAAAAGCAAACAGTCTGGCCCCGCCAGCAGATGCGGAAGCCGCGCAGGCCAGAAATAGTGCTGTGCGTCTCGAGGAACTGGATATTCACATCCTCCGCTGCCCCCTCCCACTCCTCCTTGCGCCAGTTGCTGCTGCCCTGGGAGCAGGGCGCCGACCAGGAATAAAGCGGTGTCATCAGAGGTGCATTAGGGGTGTAGCAGAGGTGCATTCGGGGTGTAGTAGGGGTGTAGTCCTGTGTATTAGGGGTGTAGTAGGGGTGTCCAAGGGAGGTCTGAGGGTTGTAGTAGGGGTAAGGTAGCGTTGTACAGCTGTACACCCAGCCCGTCCTTGCATCCCCCCGCACCCGCGCGGAACGCGGTCACTCGCCCACTCTCGTGCGCAGGAGGTGACTTCAGCGGACGCCCAAGTGATATAAAAGCAATCGCTCGTAAAAAGTTCATCCCCGTCTCTGAGCGCCTCGATCCCTACCTTCAGGCTGGCATCCTGCGCCTCGTGCGCCGCCTTGACGATCTTGCGGCCGTCAGTGGACGCCGCGGTGGTAAACGACCACACCAGCCCCGTCACGGCGTAGAGCTCGTTCGCATTCCACCCCTTGCCGCCGCTCTGCGGCTCCGCAGCGGCCGCGGCGGCGGCGGCTAACAGTAGGGCCAGAATGAGTATCGCCACGATGCAGTCAGGCGAGCACCGGTGCACCATCTAACCATGTGGTGGCGAGCACCGGTGCACTATCTGGTGGATGAGGTCGCGAGCACTTGGTACACTATGCGGTGGACAATGTGGCGGGCACTACTCAACTACTGTTCCTACCGGTGGCTGCGGCGGCGGTGACGACAACAGTGGATTTGTGATGGGCCGCCGACGTTTTTTTCGCCGATGGCTTGCCAGCTGTCCTCAGAGGCGTGCCACGGTAGCGGCTACCGCCGCCGAAGCGCTGCGGCGGCGCGCAGGGGAGCGTCGCCGCGGCGGTGGCTTGCATCCTGACGAGCTGCGAGCCTCCGGGGATACAGCGGTGCAAGCGGGGTCTGAGAGACCACCGATGACCTGGAGCTCGTGGCTCGATAGGGTTGATGGGAAAGTGGCAAAGCTGCCACGTCATCGGGAGCTGACACGTCGTACATTTCTCACATCAACCTGAGACGTTTTTGGAGGTGATAGTGTGAAGTTAGTGATCAGAAAGTGCTCACGTGAAGACGAAAAGTGGATCTAGAGTGAGCCGTGCCGGAGGTAGCCGCCGCGGTCGGCGGGTTAGGGTTTCGGGTTTAGGGTTTCAGGTTTCGGGACCGGATGCTCAACTCAACAGGTGTTCAGGTCACTCTCGCTATCGTCAGCCTCCACACATCCACATGGCTGCGACGCGCGTTGTGTCCGGCATGGCGTCGTTGGCGCGATGGTCGTCGACCGCGATGGCGGAGTCACGGGCGCCGCGAGCCGCGGCGGCAGTGGCGCGGCAGCATGTGTCGTCCAGTACTCGCAACCAATGGAACGTGAATGTGGGCACCGGGAGGAGGGCGGCGGTTGGGGCGGTGGCGGGGGGGGCGGTGAGGACGGCGTGGGGGGCGCCGCGTGGCGCGCGGCGTAGCTCGGCGATGGCGGCGGCCTCCGCGGCCGGCACCAGCGGCAGCGGCGCCCAATCTATCTACGGCAGGGGCTGCCACTCGTCCACTTCTTGGCTCGGCGTGAGCATTCTTTGAGGGACACTGCGGGAAGTTGAACGCCCATCCGCCTCGGTGAACCTCCGCGTCGTACGCCCGGGCGGCCTCCTCCTTGGTGGTGAAGTATACAGCAGTGGACATCCTTTAGCGCTAGGCACGTGCATGACTGCCAGCCATGGTGTTGCCCTATTGTTGGGTGGGTTCAGTGGATTTCGGCTCAGGTTGAGCTGAGAAGTGGACGAGTGTAAGCCCGTACTCTACGGCAACCCGCGCATTTACGAGCTCGCCTTCGGGTTCCGGGACTTCGTGTCCGAGGTGGAGTTCCTGCAGGAGCTGGCAGGGGCTTACACTCCTCCACTTCTCACCTCAACCTGAGCCGTTCTTGTCACCGACACTTACTGAAACCATTCAACGTTTCCCACAACATGGGAGGTGGATGGCAGGTGGATGAGGGGTGGATTGGGAGTGGATTGGGGGTGGGTGGGCGGTGGACGGTAGACGGAGGGGAGGTGGATGGGGTGGAGGGGTGGATGGGAGGAGGATGAGAGGTGGATAGGAGGTGGATAGATGGTGGATGGGAGGCGGACGCGGCAAGCGCGGTGAGTGTCCCACAAAGAGTGCTCACGTCAATCCGAAGAGTAGACGAGGGTACGCCCCTAGGAATTGGCGGTGTTGCACGGCACCGGGCAGCTGGCACGGCTGTTGGAGCTCGGCTCAGGGCCGGCGTGGCACAGCACCGCCGCCGCCGCTTCTCTCCAATGCCGCGCTGTCGCCGTGGACAACTCGCCGGCCATGAATGAGCGCGCCAAGGAGCGTGTGGCCGAGATGGCCCTGGGGGGTAGGGCCTGATAGATATTGCTTGCCACGTCACCAAACATATTGTGAACCGTCGTTTCCTCCGTTAAACGGCATCCTGTGACGTGGCTACCAATATTTGTCAGGCCCTACCAGGGGATTCGGTCTCCGTGGTGGAGGGGGACATGACTCATCTGGACGTTGACGCGATGTTTGAGGCCGTCGCCGGCGACAGCACCGGGGTTTTCGAACACCCGGGCTTCGACGTGGCTTGCATCCTGCTCGGCAGGGGGGTCATGGAGAACAAGCACTCCACCGACGTTGAATCTCCCCCCTCCTAACTTCCTCCTCCTCCTCCTCCTCCTCATCCTTCTCCTCCTCCTCTTCATCCTCCTCCTCTACCTCCTCAACCTCCTCCTCCTTCACCTCCGCCTCAGCGCGTCTGTAGGAGTACTCACACTCAAGGTAAGCTGTGCTCCGGACTCAGCTAAGCGCTGGTTCTCAATGACCCTCCTGCTTGGCACGGCGGCGCACCTTGTGGAGACGGATGACGCCATCGCGTGCCTAGCCGGCGCGGCGGAAGCACTGCGACCCGGCGGCATCGTGGTGCTGGAGTTGGAGCACCCGTTCGATCTGTTCGGTGGCGACCTGATGGAAATGACGGGTGACGCGTGGGACCGCGACGTTGATGGGCTCAAGGTAAAGGCCTGGCGAATATTGCGCGCCCCTCAAATGCCAGAGCCGCGTTGGGTCATTCCAATGGGCAGTTGTGTGAATGGTGGAGGCTATTACCATCATTCTTACGCTGTGGTGCGTGGCTGTGACAGAATCATGCCAGTGGATGTGTATGTCGCTGGGTGCCAGCCCATCCCTTGGACATAGGATGACATGTAAACGAAGAAACCAGGGTACAGTTTGCGTTAGATGACGTGGCGAGCCATATCTGCCGGACCCTACCAACAGGTGTTGGTGGAGTGGGGGCGGGAGGGGGACGTGTTCGACGTGGGCACGCACGTCGTCCGCCGAACCGTGGGGTTCAACATTGTGACGCAGGATGGTCAACCCGCGAGCGGCTTTCCGGAACCTATCGAGGCAGGGGGTTTATTGAGAACAAGCACTCGACAGTTGAATGTGCAAATCTCCGCCTCCTCCCATTTATCTGTATGAGTATTCACCCTGAAGGTAGGTCATGCTCCGATCTCGGTCGAGTGCTTGTTCTCAATGACCCTCCTGCCAGGAGCAAGTGGCCTGCCGGATATTCACAGCGCCGGAGGTGGATCTGATGGCGCGCGCCGCGGGGCTGCGGGTGGTGGCGCGGTACGGGGTAGGGCGGTGCAGGTTCACCCCAGCTTCACCCCAAGTTTATCCCCTATTGACCCCAAATTGACCGCATGTACACCCCAGGTTCACCCCAGGTTCACCCACGTTCACCCTAGGTTCACCCCAGGTTGACCGCGCTGGGTTTCAGCACTTGAAGCTATAATTCAATGAACCGCTTTCAAACTTTGCTTTGAATTTCTGCTTGCGCCTCTACCTCGGGGACATGAACACTACGACCGACCTCAACTCTGAGGACGCTAATAACATGGTCATTGTGCTCAAGAAAGACTGACTGAGCGCCCTAGTGCCTTGTCCGTAGTACTGTTACTCCCCGTGTATTTAATTTTAATAATACCATAGTAAGTTGGACTTTGGCGCCAGGCGGTCGCGCACATCCCCCACGCCACGGGACGGGGGTGGCGAGGTGCTCGTCCGGTTCTGCATTGTCCCTCGGGCAGCCATTTGCCCGCGCCCAATGCAACGTCGCCAGGTGCATGTCCTCAGCGGCGTATTTACATATTCTCAGTGTCCCACGGGCAGTCGTGCCACCGCGCCAGCTGCAGCGTCTCCAGATGCCTGCCCCTGCACCTCCCACGGGCAGTCGTGCTGCCGGACCCACAGCCGCGCCTGTAGGTACACACCCCCAGCGGCGTTTGCAAACGTCTCCGGCTGCGGCGGCGGCAGGGGTGGTGGAGGCGCAGGAGGCGGCCTCGACAGGGGAATCGACTTGGGGGCACTGCCAGCTGTACATGCGACGTCTGCTGCGCTCTCCCGCGTCCTCGTCTCCCCACTCGCTGCCGACGCTGTCTCCGCAGCTGCCGCCGTCATCTCTGTCGCTGCCACTGCCGCCTCGGTATTCTCCGCTTCCGCTGCCGCCGCTGCCGCCGCCTTTAACTCATTCGCCGCGGCCTCTACCGTCGCAAGCGCCTCCTCGCTTCTGAAGCCTCGCCGCCACCGCCCGTGCCGCTTCCTCCGTCGCAGCCGCCGACGCTGCCGCCGCCGCCGCAGCAATTGCCTGGTCAAGCGCATGCGCCCTCGTCTCCTCCGTCGCCCTCCGTCGCCCACCTCCTCCACCTCCTCCACGCCGGCGGCCGCGGCGCCTCCCCTACCTCGCCCTCGTCTCCTTCCTCTCAAGGCACTCCACCTCGGCCCCGAACCCAACCTCGACGGAAAGCGCAGCCTGCACCAAGGTGCGCGCCTCCTGCGCCACCCCGCGGGCGTGCGCTACCACACGCGATAACGCCTCCTCGGCATCCGTCGCCGCAGCCTCCAGCCCCCGCCGCCTCGCGCGACTCCCCCTCAGCACGGCGGAGGGAGAGCAGCTCGGCTCGCCTCAGCGTCGCCTCCCACGAAAGACTTTGTACTGACTGCATCAAGCGAAAGCGGACGCCTCTCACGCAGTGAGTATTCACAGACAGACATCCTGGCGAAATGCACGCGGGCCAGCGTCAAGGGGCGCGGTCTGAAGGGGCGCGGTCGGGACGGGGCGGGAAACCCTCAATGCATCACGGTGTGGCCCGAAGATTGTGAAAACTGACTCGGCACCCGCCCACTTGAAAAAAAACCTCATTCCTGTCAGATCTGCAACGTGACCCACACTTCGCGCGGCGCAATGGATACCGCCGCCGCCATGCCGGCGTCGGACACCGCCGCCGCCATGATGCCCGGGCCGCCGCACCGTGTTTCGAAGATCCTCGCCGGGAGCCTGCGCGTTTCGTTGACGCGGGCGTTAGAGAAACAGAGTCGGGACCAGCTGGAGGAAGTGCGCGCCCTGCTGGAGCAGGGAGCCGATCCAGGCGCCTCGATGGTGCAGTTCATGCCCAAGACATCGTCCGGGTACTTCTTCTACTTGCACGGTCTCTGCGCGGTGACCCGTGGCCCCATGCTTTCCGTGCTTATCGACGGCGGCTGGAGGCGCGAGCGCATCGCGGAGTTCGTCGAGCAGATGGAGATCTTCAAGACTTCGATGTATTCGGTTCCGGATGAATTGCAGAGGAAGTGGAGCGGTCTGCCAGACGCGCGCGCACCGTCGTCGCGTACCAACTTTTCAAACCTGGATGTGCACAACGGCATCATATTGAGGCTGCAGGGCGCGATGCCGAGCGCCATGTCGGAGGCGGACGAGCGCGCGCGCGCGGCGTCGTCGCGCGTGGTCCCACCAGGCATCGATAACGCCTCGGAGGTGGTTCTCGACGCGCCTCGCAGCCTGAGCGCGACGGACACGGGCGCGGACGCGAGCTTCCTGCTGGGATACTTCGACCTTCAGGCGTCCCGCGTGTGGGCACCGGAGGAGCAGCCCGGGGCTGGCGCTGAGCTGCGCTGCACATTCTACGCCGTGAACGTAAGGGAGGTTTCGCGCGCCACCCAGGTACGGGGGTGCTGGACGACGCCTTCAAACCAGGGGCTTACACTCGGGGGGGTCAGCGCGAATGACTACCGAATGTTCCTGGCATTCGGGGGAGTCAGGGCGAATGACTACCGAATGTGCCCGGTATTCGCTGGAGTTTGGGCGAATGACTGCCGAATGTTCCCGGTATTCGGGGGATTTTGGGCGAATGACTACCGAATGTTCCCGGTATTCGGGGGAGTCAGGACGAATGACTACCGAATAAATTGCCCAAAAGTGCCCGAAAAGTCGGCGCTGTACGCCAAAGTCCCCACATTCGGAGG
>Ga0307489_10000106_pt1 | contig 41856 bp, 58 predicted proteins | sample SB12metaG_FD_202247 | JGI IMG/M metagenome (GOLD analysis project Ga0307489, IMG submission 202247) | Sea-ice brine microbial communities from Beaufort Sea near Barrow, Alaska, United States - SB 1.2 | ecosystem: Environmental > Aquatic > Marine > Coastal | place: USA: Alaska | collected... | reverse complement strand
CCCCTCTAAACACCCCCTAAACAACCGCTACGTCCAGCCCCTATTCCATAGAAGTGCTCACGTTGAGCCGGAGGTGGACGAGTGTAAGCCCCTGGGCGGAGGTGTTCTTCCAGCTTCTGACGGACCCGGCGGGCGCCATGCAACGCCCCGAGGTTGGCGCCATTCTCAAGGTAGGGTGGTGCACGTTGAAACGGTAACAGCCTGGTTTAAAACTTGAAAGCGCCCAGCACTAATCGCTTGAAACTGACACATTTTGAAGTGCTTTCAAAGTTTGCCTTCGAATCCAAATCGCGCGCCACTACATGAAGGCGAGCGGAAACGCCATCACGCGGTCGTTCAACGTTGTACTGTTGAACAATTTCATGTTCCTCTTCGGGGCAGGGCGGTGCAGGTTGACCCTATGAGACCTACATTGAAACTGCCTGGATCTAAGCGCGTAAAACTATATCATAAGAAACTGCTGTCAAACTTTGCTTTCAACTTCAACGTGCGCCGCTACATCGGGGGTTTGTGTTTCGTGCTCGACCGCCTGGGCCTCTACCGCACACGAAAGGCGACGCAGCTGCGCTTCGAGGTATGGGCTTACACTCGTCCACATCTGGGCTCAACCTGAGCTGTTTTTGTCACCGAACCTCCATGAACCCACCCAGCGTATCCCTCAAAAGGGCTCACGATAAGCCGAAAAGGGAACTGGTGTCAGCCCCTGGTTCGAGCCCGTGCACGTGATTCGCGAGAAGATCCGGTGCGCCGCCGGTCCCGCGGCGGTGGACGGCGCGGTGGCGGCAGGGGCTTACACTCGTCCACTTTTCAGCTCCACCTGAGGAGTTTCGAACACAAAACCGCCCCTGAAGACCCCCTCATACCCCCAACACCCCCTAAACACCCCCTAAACAACCCCTGAATGCACCCCATATTTCACAGAGAGTGCTTACGTTGAGCCAAAAAGTGGACGAGTGTAAGCCACTGGGTGGCGGTGCTGGTCGGTCGGTCCGGCGGTGGGGGACAGCCGCGGGTAGGGCCGGGCGGATGTTGGGGGCCCGCCCGCCCACCCGCCGCATCATCGTCATGCAACGCACTTTGAACTCACCTCTCTTGCGTTTAACAGCATCTTATGACACGACGTGACGAGCAAACCCTATACCCTATACCCTATACCCTATACCCTATACCCTATACCCTATACCCTATACCCTATACCCTATAGCCTATACCCTTTACCCTATACCCTATACCCTATACCCTACACCCTATACCCTATACCCTATACCCTATACCCTATACCCTATACCCTATACCCTAATACCCTATACTCTATACCCTAATCCCTAAGCCCTAAACCCTGAACCCGAATCCGCGCGGCCCTAGTTGCAGGGGAGTCTCGGGGGAGTGAAGGGGGCGTGGGGGTCAGAGGCCGGTGGCGAGGGCGAGACCATCACTGATCCCAAGGTGAGGCGGTGTAGGTTGAACCTATCAAACAGGGGCCAGGGCGAAAGCCTGGTGCCTCTCTATACACGCGAAAGCGTTTCTCTCTCTCTCTCTCTCCTATCAAACTCAAGTTGACAGCGCCTGAAACTAAGCGCTTGCAACTTGAATGTAGTAAACTGCTTTCAACTTAGCTTCACATGTGGTTTCAAATTCGACTTGCGCCGCTACATCAAGGTGAGTTCCATGGGCGTCGCCGCCAGGAAGATGTTCACCAAGGTTGGGTGGTGCAGGTTGACCCTAGGTTGACCCCGCTTTGACCGTGCTTGGTTTCAGCTATATGCGGTGCCTCTTTCAAACTTTGCTTCCAATTTCAAGTTGCGCCACTACACAGAGGGGCACTGGCGCGGCGGCGCCGCGCAGCTGCACGACGACGACGATGTCCAGGTCCACTCCATCGTCCCCGGCTGCGGCAGCGGCGGCGGCGGAGGTATGGTCATATCATCTATCCCGACACCACCAATATGGTCGCTTGACCATACTCGCCGCATCATTCACGTCAGTATGGTCATTTCACCTAACAAGAAACAGTAGGTCGTTTGACCATACTCGGCGGCGGCGGCGGCGGCGGCGGCGGCAGTGATTCGCCGGACGTGCACGACACATCAAGGTAAGGTGGTGCAGGTTGACAGCATCAAAACCCGTGTTGAAAGCGCCTATGTTTTCAGCGCTTGAAACTATAATATCCTAAGTTGCTTTCGACGATTGCTTTCAATTTCAACGTGCGCCGCTACATCAAGGTGGTTCTACCGGCGGGCGATCCACGCCGGCAAAGTGCTGCCCCTCGTGGGTACCGGTGCGCCCGACCCGGCGGCCGACGACAGCCACTCGGGGGCGGCGGCGGCTGTTCGCGCGAAGCACGCAGCGGACCGCGAGAAGTGGCTACTCGCAGCCGTCTCCTCCGCCACCCAACACGCGGGTGACATGAGCCTCGCCGCGGCGGGGGTTTTGGCCGGCCTTCCCGCGGCCACACAGCTGGCAGGGCCCGGCGGATATTGCAATCGCTTGCCGCGTCATGCAACACACATCATTTTCTCGCCTCTCGAAATTAACGGCACGCACCCTAATGTAGCGAGCAATAGCTCGCCTCGTCATCCTACGCACTTTGTATTCCCGCCTCTCGACATTGACAGCGCACATTAACAGCACCCTTACGTAGCGAGTAATATATTCGCTCGGCCCCAGGAGCTGGCAAAGCGGATGATACAGTTAAGTGACCTAGCGGCGGAACATGGCGGGCCCGTGGGGTGCGGGGGCGCGCCGCAGGAGGCGGCGCACGCGCTCACTCTCGTCCGTTCCGCCATTCTGTCTACCGGCGGGCTCTCCGCCGCCGTGCGGATGATGCGCGCGCCCGAGGTAGGGGCATAGACTCTTCCACTTTTCAGCTCAACCTCTGCCGTTTCTGACACAAAACACACCCTACACACTCCCTAATACCCCTTAACACCCCCTGAACACCCCCTGCACAACCCTCAAATGCATCCCCTGTCCCGGTACCGGGGGAAAGGAGTGTGGGGGAGTCGGCGCTGGCGGCCCGCAAGGCAGGGGCTTACACTCGTCCACATCTCAGCTCAATCTGACCCACTTTTGGTCATTGAAACCAAAGCTAGTGTCAACTTCCCAGCTCAACCTGAGCCATTGTTGTGAATCAAACACAAAACCTAGCCCACAAAGAGTGCTCCAGACAAGCTGAGAAGTGGAGATGTGTAGCCCACAAAGGGTGCACACGGAGAGCTGAGAAGTGAACGAGTGTAAGCCCCTGTCGCGAGGCCATCGGCGCGGGGCTCATCGGCATCCTCCGTGAGCACGTTAGCGCCATGTCGTCAGATGTTCATTTCGGCGGCGGGCTGGCGATGATGCTCGCGGACGGCGACGGCGGCGACGAATACGTCGGCGCCGTGCTCGCGGCCTACGCCGAGCTCAAGTCGAGGTAGGCCGGTGCAGCTTGACCCTACGAAACCCACGTTGAAAGCGCCTGGATGAAGGCGCTTGAAACTTTAATTGCGACAATTTGCTTTCATTTTTGCTTTCAAATTCGACTTGCGCCGCTACATCGAGGGAGCGCGAGCGGGACCGCACCGCGGCGGCGGCGGCGGCGGCAGCGGAGGAGCGTTCCTCGTCTCCGGGCCCTGGTGGTAATTTCGATTCTATGAGCGCGTCATCAGCGGTAACGGCAGGGGTTGTCAAGCCACGTCATCTGAAGGGCGCGGCGGCGGCGGCGGCGCTAGCGGAGTCAGCGTACGACGACATCGTGCGGTTCCTGCCGCCGGCGTGCGAGGCAGGGGCTTACACTCGTTCCGATTCCAGCTCAACTTCAGCTCTTCTGTCCACCGTGTAACCCAGCTCAACTCATGAATGTGTCCTGGAGGTGCTCAAGTTGAGCACTGACGTGAACGAGTGTAGGCCCCTGGTGCAAGCCCAGCGCGCCGCACGTGCCCGCCGCCGCAGCCGCGTTCGCCGCGGGCAGGGGCTTACGCTCGTTCACTTCTCAGCTCAATGTGAGCGCTTTTCATGGGATAGGGGGTGCATGTAGGGGTTGTGCAGCCCGTGATAAGGGGGTGTTAGGGGGTGTTTAGGGTGTGTAGGGTGTTTTTGTGTGTCAGACACGGCTCAAGTTGAGCTGAAAAGTGAACGAGTGTAAGCCCCTGGCCGCGGTGCTGGGAGGCGCGCCGCATACCCGCGCCGCGGCGGCGGCGGCACTGGAGGCGGCGGGGTGTGTCCCCGCGATGAGCCACCTGCCGCTGGGAACCCGCGGGCACCACGCCGGCGCAATCATCGAGGCCGCGCTGGGCGGCGACGCCATGCGCGCGCTCCGCCGCGCCAAGGCCCTGCCGCCCGCGGTGAGGCGGTGCAGGTTGACCCTACCATGCCCACGTTGAAAGCTCCTGGATTGATGCACTTCGAACTTAGATATGATGGACCGAATTCAAATTTTGCTTTCAAATTTAACGTGTGCCCCTACACAGCGGCAGCTGCGGCATCACCCGCCGCGCCCGTGCCCGCCATCCTCACGAACCCAGTCCAGTCCGGATTCAGCTTTTGGAAAAAGCCGGCATCATTTCAATATGCCCTCGCGCCAAAGCAGACGAAAGTTCACCCGCACGTGTTGCCAGGGAAGTCGGGGAAGGCGGGTAAGGTGGGTCAGGTGGGTAATGCGGGTAATGCGGGTAAGGTGGGTTATGCGGGTAAGATGGGTAATGCGGGTCAGGTGGGTACGGTAGCGGCAGCGGCGGGCGCCGACGGCGCGATGACCAACGTGTTTAGCATGGTGGATTCCGTCCGGGGTAACGTCGAGTACCACGTCAACAACGCGATTGACACCGTGGGGGATAAACTGGAGGAGGCGGAGGAACGTCTGAAGGACGTGGTCGGTGACATGTCCGGCGACGTCAAGGCGATGCTGGCCGCGCGGACGCTCAGCCTCCGCGAGATATCGGTGAGGCGCATGCAGTAAAATCGGAAGCTGACCCTACATCCGTGTGCACCTGACCCTATATCCATCTACCCCTGACCCTATATCCGTGCACACCTGACCCTGTATCCGTTTACTCCTGACCCTATATATCGGCGAGGCGCATGCAGTACAATCGGAAGCTGAAGTGGTCCTCCGTGTTGTACCAGAACCTAGGGTGGTTTCTCACCGCCTTCACGTGGATCTTCGGAACTTACGTCATCATGGCCTACGGCGTGCTCATCTACAACTATCTCGGGCCGGGGGAGGAGAAACGGTACATCACCACCTGGGGCATGGCGTTCCTGCTCAACACGTTCGGCCTGGAGTCACTGCAGATCGTCGGCCGCAAGTCGTTCTTCATCTTGGTCATCACCAAGTTCAACAAGTCGTTCATGAAGACGCAAGAAAGCCTGGCAGGGGGGTTCTTGAGAACCAGGCACTCGCCCGACGTTGAGTCTGCTTGTCCTCCGCCGCACGTCAGTATGAGCAGAGATAGAGATAGAGACGCTTCCGCCTGTGTACGGAGGCACCAGGCTTTCGCCCTATGAGCATTCACGTGGAAGGCAAGTCATGCTCTGATCTCGGCTCGAGGGCTTGATGTTCTCAATGACCCTCATATGAGGGTTGGTACGAGGTGTACACAGAGATGGTGGGGACGCACATGTTGGTGGAGAGCGGCGGCGCGACGGAGGACGAGGCGGCGGCCGCGGATGGCGCCGGGGAAGCGGCCGGCGGCGACGATGATGATGACGGCGACGGCGATGGGGACGGTGGCGGCGGCGGAGATTAATTATTTATTACTTTGACTTTTATTCATATTTATTATTTATCATTTATTATTCCTTTGTTTAGCTCTAGAGCTCTATTGATTGATTTATTTATTTAATTAATGTATGCATTTATTCATTTATGATCGATGGCGGACGGCGACCACCTCACGGTGCCGTGTCGCTCTGCCGCAAGAATCATTGCTGACAATACTGTGTAATGTAAACACAGTCACGCGTAATCATGCGTTACTCTTTAGTTTGTGCGCTCCGTGATTTCTTGAGGCTTGCCTCGGTCTTTCAGTCAAACGGCTGAGACGTGGCGAGCAATGCAGTAATGTACCATCCATTCGGCCTTTAGATGTCCCATTGCCTATCACTTATCTTGCGGCACGTACGCCGCCTGGAACATGTACTCCCGCCCGCACACCGCTGCCGCCGCCACCTTGGTGCAGCGGCGCAAGTTGGAATTGAAAGCAAAGTTTGAAAGCCGTGCATCATATTTAAGCTTCACTCGCGGAAACTTCAGAATAAACACAGAATGGTCAATCCGGGGACAACAAGGCTACCTGGAGTCAACCTGCCCCACGCTGCCTCGGTTACCGCCTCGATCGCCGGCAACCAAGCCAAAACCCTAACCCCTAAACCCTGAACCCTGAACCCTAAACCCTAAGCGTTATCACATCACGGCGCACTCCCCGGCCAGCTCCGCCGGTGTAGTGCGAGCCCCGGGGTGCAGTCCCAGCCCCGGCGGTAACCCGCCCGTTCCCAGGGTCCTACATTTTTCCCCTTTGCAGCTTCATGTTCACATGTGAGCGACTTTGGGAGGGATATTGAGTGGGGTAACCTGTGTGGTGGACACCGAATGGTGGGAGGGTATCCGTGCGGAGCCGCAGCCTGGACACGGGTGGAGAGTGGATGTATTTAGACATCGCAGACATCTTTGAAGCAGCATAATTGGCTATAGAACAAGCGTCACACTCCAGCCATGGACGGCGGCGCCGGGCGCGGTGTCAGCCGCCGTCCCGTCTTTGGCCCAATCCTGTTGTCCCGCAGCGTGGCGGGCGTCGTCACTCGGAGGTGGAGCGTTGGCGGATACACCTGTATTTACATCAGACACAGGGGCAGGGCGAAAGCCTGGAGCCTCCTTATACACGCTGAAGGTCTCTCTCCCGCTCTCTCTTGTTTACTCCAGGCACGTCGAGGTAGAAGAGATTCGGCGGACCACATGCAGTTGACCGTTTAGGCGCGACGTCGGCATCGTTACAGTATGAGCACTGTGTCACGTTGACACGTGCAAGAGGCACTCGTCCTACGCTGGGTGCTGCCACACCCATGCCAGAGTCTCGGGGTGGTCCCGGGAAGCGGCTTCACACTGCGACTTGATCCACGGGCAGCCGTGCGCCCGCGCCCACTGCAGCACGTCCAGGTGTCCGTCCCACGCGGCGGCGTAACACGTCCACGCGTTCCACGGGCAGTCGTTCTCCCGCGCCCACCGCAGCAACCCCAGGTGCCCGCCCCTAGCGGCAGATTCGCACGTCCCCGCGCTCCACGGACAGCCGTGCTCCCGCGCCCATTGTAGCACATCCAGGTGCCCTCTCCGAGCGGCGCATCCACACGCCCACTCATTCCACGGGCAGCCGCGCGCCCGCGCCCACTGCAGCGCCTCCAGGTGCCCGCCCCGAGCGGCGAGTTCACACCACTGCGAGCTCCACGGGCACCCGTTCGCCTTCGCCCAAGTCAGCCGCTCGGCGGATCCGAGAAAGTTTACAAGCTTGAAGAGCCGCGCCGCGCCCCAGTACACCCAGGCCGTATGCTCCGCGCGCAGGAGGCCGAAGGGGAAGATGTATCTGGGATACACCACGTCCAGGAACGCGCCCCCCGTCCGAGCGAGCGAGACGCGGGCGTTGGGGTCCAGTTGCTCGAGCACCTCCTTGAGAAAGAGGTCGGGGAATCTCTCGAGCAGGTCGAGCAGCGGCGAAAAGTCGTCGTGGTCGTGGTCGTCGTCCCCAGCAGAGAGCGGGGGCGCGGGAGGCGCGGGTTCCGGGCCGCCACCGAACGGGGGGATCGACGTCGACATTGAGAGCCGCGCGGAGGTGCGCCGGCCGGACATACGAGAGTAGCGTGGTGTGTACGCGTGCGGCGGGGGGCGCGCGTGTTGTGGCAAGCGTTCGCGGCCCGCGAGGGTGAACTAAAGAAATCTTGGCAGGGGGTGCCCAGCTGTGGCTGCGCGCCAGTCAGCGGTTTAGGGTTTAGGGTTTAGGGCTTAGTGGTTTCAGGAACAAGACGGCTGGCAGTTGAGCTGGAAAGCGGACATGTGTCTCGACGTCCGTGGCGACGGGGGGAGATGCGTCGGTGTGATCAGGCGGCCCGGGCGGAGGGCGCGGGGGCGTACAGGTCCGTCTCAGTGCAGTGAAGCACACAGGGCACGACATTCACGAGTTGAGAGTGAATATACGTGAACATCGGATGGGGGCGTCTGCCAGCGTGCGGAGCCACGGTCGGTCCAGACACGGCGGGAGAACGACTGAGAATCTATTTACACATCGGAGACATCTTAGAGAGCAGCCTCGGATACATCAGTGAAGCCTCGCGCTAAAGCTATGGAAGGCGGCGCCGGGCGCGGCGTCAGCCACCGGTCCCGTCACCAGGCCCAACCCTGTCGCCCCGCCACTGGACCCGCGTCGCCATGTGGAGGTGGAGATATCATGGCTGACTGTTTGTATTTACATCTTGACACATAACGTCGAAGAGGTTCAGCGGACCACTGTCATGCAGGTGACCGTCTAGGTGACCGTCTGGATGAGCGTCTAGGTGACCGCCTAGGTGACCGTCTAGGTGACCGTCTAGGTGACCGTCTAGGCATAGCGTCGACGTCGTTTCAGTTTGAGTCGTGTGCCAAGTTGACATGTGAGGGAGGCTCTCGTCCTACGCCGGCTGCTGCTGCACCCACGCCAGAGTATCGGGGTGGTGCCGGGAAGCGATTTCACACCCCCGCGTATTCCACGGGCAACCGTGCGCCCGCGCACACGGCAGCACCGCCAGGTGCCCACCCCGTGCGGCGGCGTAGGACGTGACCGTATCCCACTGGCAGTGGTGCTCCCGCATCCTCTTTAACGCCTCCACGTTTCCCTGCTCAGCGGCGTGCGCACAAGTCCGCCAGCTCCACGGGCACCCGTTCGCCTTCGCCCAAGCCAGCCGCTCGGCGGTTCCGAGATAGTCCCCAAGCGTGAAGACCCGCGCCGCGAACCCGCCCGTAGTCTCCTGCGCGCGCGGAAGGCCGAAGGGGAAGATGGATCTGGGAAACACCACGTCCAAGAACGCGCTCCCCGCGCCAGCGAGCGAGGCGCGGGCGGTGGGGTCCGGGTGCTCGAGCACGTACTTCTCGAAGAGGTCGGGGAACCTCTCGAGCAGGTCGAGCAGCGGCGAAAAGTCGTCATGGTCGTCGTGGTTCTCGTCGTCGCCTCCAGCAGAGAGCGGCGGAGCGGGAGGCGCGGGTTCGGGGCCGCCACCGGGCGGGGGGGTCGACGCCGACATTGAGAGCCGCGCGGAGGTGCGCCGGCCGGACATACGAGAGCGGCGCGGTGTGTACGCGTGCGGCGGCGGGCGCGCTTGTTTTTGGCCAGCGTTTGCGGCCCGCGAGGGTGACCTGAAAAAAACTTGGCAGGGGGTGCCCAGCTGCCAGCCAGTGGTTTAGGGTTTAGAGTTTAGGGTCAGGGTTAGGGTTTAGGGTTTGGGTTTAGTGTGTGGCTGCGGCTGTGGCGGTGCACGCTGAATCCAGTTCAGCCCGTGCTGGAAGTGCATGGTTTCAGCTCTTCAAACTGAAATATGCGAGGCGACTGCCTTCCAGTTTTGCTTTCAATTTCAACTTGCACCGCCCACCGGATTGTTTCCAGGGGCGGATAATTTACAATGAATTTGTCTCGATGTTAGAGCTAAAAGAAGTTACGAGCTCTTGTGCTGAAGAATGCTGAGCGTGTCCCCTCGCCCCCCCTCCTCTGTATTGATGCAGTTCGCGGGGTAACTGTTGTTCTGCGTATAAGATCAAAGTGCTCACAACGCAACTGCTCACGCAACCACCCACGAATCCACCCAGTCACTCACGGGGGGCAGGGCGAAAGCCTGGAGCCTCCTTATACACGCGGAAGCATCTCCCTCACTCTCTCTCAGAATCCCCGGAGGCGCGCGAGAGGCAGCACGGCGTCCTCGCGGAACACCGCCTCACGCGCTTCCACCACCCCGCTCCCCCGCCGGGCCCCCACACCGCACCTGTTGCATGAGTCATCCCCGTTGTTCCAGTGCGCACACCCGCTCTCCATCAGCGCCACCAGCAGCACGTCGCCGGCCTACGACCCGCCGCCCGCCAGGGGCTTTCACTCGTCCACTTTTCAGCTCAACTCGAGCGCTTTGTATGGGATAGGTGGTGCGCGCAGGGGTTGTGTAGCTCGTGTTATGGGGGTGTCAGGGGGTGTTTAGGGAGTGTTGGGTGTTTTTGTGTGTCCAGGCACGGCCCAAGTTGAGCTAAAAAGTGAACGAGTGTAAGCCCCTGCCGCCGCCCGGGGCGACCGACCACGACATCTCGCCGGTGAAGTAGGCCCCCTCCCCCGCCGCGCGCCGCCTCGTGGGACAGAACCCGCCGCTCATGATGGCGTAGCTGTTACGCGACAGGGTCCCGTGGTACCCCAGCATGATCTTGGGCGAGCCGCCCGCGTCGAGCGCCGCCTCGAGAAAACGCCGCACAAGCGGCGCGTCGATGTGCCAGAGTGCCGGGTTGAGGCGTAGCTCAAGCTTGCGGCAGCCGTCAAAAGTGCCGGCGGCGGCGGCGGCGGTGACGGTGGCGGCGGCGGTGACGGTGGCGGCGGCGGTTGCGGCGGCGACGGCGGCGGCGGCGGTGGCGACCGTGGGGACGGCATTCCAAATGACAGCGTCTGACTGGTACCGCAGCAGCTCGCCGGCGGCGACGAAGTTCTGCACGTGGCGGGTGTACAGCAGCCTGACGGCCCCCGCCAGGCAGAGCAGCCGCCTGCGGCGGCGCACGACAGGGGCTTACCCTCGTCCTCGTCCACTTCTCATATCAACCTGAGCCATTTTTGTTCACTGAAACCACCCCACGGACGAACGTAACTCTTACAAAGTGCTGATGTTGAGTTGAAAGTGGACGAGTGTACGCCCCTGCTCGACGGCGGCGGCGGCGGCGGCCTCGTGTGCGACGAATCCGCTCAAAGTGTACTGCCGCAGAGTCTGCACCAAATCGGGAAGGGAGATACGCCTCAGCTCGTCAGCTCGACCGCGTATCGCTGCAGTAGAAGTTGAGGGGTGTGACCCCCCCCGACGCGCTACCAACCCTCGCAGCTCGCAGCACACCTGCACGCGGTCAGACGCGCGCGCGGCTTCCTCATTTTGGTGGGTGCTGAAGGAACCCAGGTACGATCGTGTGCCCTCTGCTTGTGAACAGACAGTGCCGTCCAGCGCCGGGTGCGAGGCCTGCAACTCACCCCCGTGGCTCGGTGCTTCGTGGAGGAGGAGGGAGTGCAGGGCTGCGTCTTGCTGGCCGCCGCCGCCTTGCCGCCGCCGCTGCCGCCGCCGCCGCGCCTCGACTTGCGCGTGCCGCCGAGCTCCCAATTCGTAACCGCCTCCCTCCCCGTCGCCGCCCAGTCCATCGCCACCAGCCCCGCCGCCGCCGAGTCCTCCGACGACCCTGTCCCCACCGCCGCACAGGCACGAGGGTCAGTCGAGACACTGGCGTCGTCGTCGTCTACGTCGCCCCCGCGCGGCTCCGCCTCGTTCTGCGTGAAACTCTTCCTTCCCATCCTACTCAATGATATCACCCGTGTCGCGATATGCGTGTAGGGGTGGCGGGGTGGCGGTGGAGGTGTGTGCGTCACAAGTGGCGGGGGGGTGGGCAACCCTGCCTCACCTGACTTTGACTCATTTTTACCATCTTGTTCGTTTTCTGGAACCGACATGGGACGTATTTTCGACCACTCTGCGGTGGCGCTCATTGTGTGTCATGACGCGTTTGGCACGTACGAGAGCCTTTGAAAGTCTTTACGTAAGCCTTTCAAAGAGACACGTGAGCCGCCTTTGAAATCTGGTATCGGAGGACTATCAGGTTCGACCGTCATTGGGGCGCGTCAGTGGGTGGAGTTGTTGGCAATATGTGTACCCGGTACACTAAGCTTCCACCCAAAGCTGCGCACAAAAGCTAGTCAGACTGTCAGACGATCCTGGTTTGACAACGGACACACGAAACTGCTTTACAACGACAGCACTCTGCGGTGAAGTGCAGCGTCACTCTCTGTCGCACCGCCGCCGCCGCCGCCGCCGCCGCTGATGTCGCTGGGTATGGGGCTCCCCCCGGGCCGTCTCCTGCAGCTCGCCGCGGCCCTCGCCGCTCTCGCCGCCGCCACTACCGTCGCCGCCGCCGTGCCGAGCGTCGACGCCGCCCTGTCCGAAGTCTGGCGACCCGAGCCCGTGGCCGCGAGCCGAGCCCCGAGTGGGTCGTCGTGCCCGCTGAGGAGCCCGGCGGTGCGCGCGGCAGGGGCTTACACTCGTTCACTTCTCAGCTCAACTTGAGCCGTGTCTGACACACAAAGACACCCTCTACACCCTGAACACCCCCTAACACCCCCTTAACACGGGCTACATAACCCCTACGCGCACGCCCTATCCCATAAAAAGCGCTCAAGTTGAGCTGAGAAGTGAACGAGTGTAAGCCCCTGGCGCGCGGATGCGGCGCGGAACCTGACCGCCGCGTTCGACGCCGCAGGCTTCGATGTGGTCCAAGGCACCATGTGGATCTTCAAACACAGCGACCTGTCGCCTGACTGCTCGGCAGGGACTCACTTCACTCACTCACGCTCGTGCTCTTAGTATCAGCTCCTTATTTCGATTATTATTATTATGACAGCTGGAGGAACTGGTGTACGGCGGCGGCGCCGCGGGAGCCGCCCAGGGGCTTACACTCGTTCAACTTTCAGCTCAACTTGAGCCGTGTCTGGCAAACAACAACACCCTACACACCCTGAAAAGCCCTAACACCCCCTTAACACGGGCTATACAACCCCTACGCGCACCCCTTATCCCATAAAAAGCGCTCAAGTTGAGCTGAGAAGTGAACGAGTGTAAGCCCCAGGAGCCGCCGCGGAGGCCGGGGACGCGCGGCAGGGCCATGGCCGGGAGAACAGTGCGCAAACAGTGAGGGCGGTGGCGCAAGGCCCTACTGAGAGGACTGCTCCAACGCCAACCCGAGCTCCACCTACGGTTGCCCGATGCTGCCGGCGGGGCCGCGGCCGCGGGGGCCCAATACTGCTCAACTTGCATCGTTTTGTCCCCCAATACTGCTCAACTTGCATCGTTTTGTCCCTGGTACCACCTTGCCAACCTCGGGGTTACCTCGAAAATGTTTGACTTATACGTCCACAGGAACTGGCCTACGACTCTGACGGCAGAACATGCTGAACCGAGCCGAACCCTGGGGCTCCGAAGTCGTCCAACCGCCGGTGGATGCGGAGGGGGAGGGGGAGGGGGTACAGCGCGTGGCCACCGCTGCGGCAATGATGGCGGCGGCGTCGGCGGCGTCTCCGCGCGGGGCTGCCATGGCGGTCCTCTCGGCCTTTAGGCCCGATATTACACCCACCCCCTCCACCGCCAGATCCAATTCATTTTCAGCCGCCACCGCCTCCGCCGTCCGAAGCCAGGGCCAGAGCCGAAACCAAACGACGGCGGCGACGGCCCGGGGTGCTGCTCTATCCGCCACTTCCGCATCCTTCGCTGCCGCCGCCGCCTCCGCCGCCTTCGCTGCCGCCTCCAACTCTGATGCTGCCGCCGCCGCCGCCGCCACCTCCGCCGCTTTCGCTATCGCCGGCGCCGCCGCTGCCGCCGGCGCCGCCGCCGCCCGCGAGGTTGAGGGCAGGGGCTTACACTCGTTCACGTTAGAGCTCAACTTGAGCAACTCCAGGACACGTTCATGAGTTAAGTCGGGTTATACGGTGGACAGAAGAGCTCAAGTTGAGCTGGATGGGGAACGAGTGTACCCCCCTGCTTGAAGGCCGTGAGCGCGAAGGCAGTGAGCCCGAGGGGCGGCTGCAGGCAGGGGCTTACATTCGTTCACTTCTCAGCTCAACTTGAGCCGTGTCTGACACCAAAAAACACCCTACACACCCTAAACACCCCCCAACACCCCCATAACACGGGCTGCACACCCCCCTACGCGCACCCCCTGCTATACAAAGCGCTCAAATTAAGCTGAAAAGTGGACGAGTGTAAGCCCCTGGCTGCAGGCGGCGTTCCGGCGCGTGGCGGAGGAGGAGGTCACCACACCCGGCATGCCCAACCTCGACCTCGCCAGGTGGGCCGGTGCAGGTTGACCCTACAATCCCAAGTTGAAACCGCCTGGAATTACGCATTCGAAACTCAAGTGTGATATACTGCTTTCAACTTCTGCTTTCAAATTCAACTTGCGCCGCTCCAGCCAGGGTCCCCGCCGACCTGCCCCGTATCCTGCCCACCGACGGTACGCCCTCACACATATTGCACGCCACGTCATGCTATGCTGTTTTCAATCACGAAACGAGGGTTCGTAATGCGTTGGATGACGCGGCGAGCAATATATGCCAGGTGTCTATAAGCGACGGCGACATGTCGTGTGAGTGGAGCCTGCGCGAGGCAGGGCGGTGCAGGTTGACCCTATCAAACCCAAGTTGAAACTACCTGGAACTAAGCGCTTCAAACTCAGGTGAGATGTACTGCTTTCCAATCCTGCTTTCAGATTTAACTTGCGCCGCTACAGCGAGGACGAGGTGGTCGCCGTCATCGGGTGGGGAGCATCACCCAAGTCAGTGTAAACCTCCCCGCGATGCAACTCCTCGTTTCTTGAGTTACATGGCATCCTATGACGTGGCGAGCTCGATTAAGTCGTTCCTTTGGGGACAAAGAAACACTGCTCACCAAGTCAGCAGCCATTGACACCCACCGCCTTGTAAAGTAAATCATAGTTTCTGGATTTAAATTTCATCCTATGACGTGGCGAGCATGATGAGGTGTGGTCACTACGGGTGGGTGCACGCCGCCGCCCGCGCGGTACTTCGGCATGACGCCCTACCTGCACCGCATCTACCCGCCCTTCGGTGCCATGAAGATGGTTTTCGCTTCGATGGCAGGGGCTTAAGCTCGTCCACTTCTCAGCTCAAACTGAGCCGTTTCTGACACAACGTACACCCTGAACACCCCTTGATACTCCTAACTACCTCATGTCACCTCCTAAACATCCCCTAAACATCCCCTAAACAACCCCTTAATGCACCCCTATCCCACAGAATGCGCTTAAGTTGAGCCGAGAAGTGAACGAGTGTAAGCCCCTGATCGATGGGCGACACGCTGTCCGCCGGCAGCGGCGGCGGCGGCACCACCGGGCAGGGTGGGTCGTCACAACTCATCAGGAGGGAGACGCTTCCGTGTGGGTTCGCATGCACCAGGCTTTCGCCCTGGCTCTCGTGGGTGTTTGCGAATAAGCACTCGACCCACGTTGAGTCGACGAACCGAGCCCGCGGCGGCGTCCGTGTATGCAATCTCCCTGAAGCTACCCGGTAAGTCGTGCTCTGATGTCTGTTCGAGTGCTTGTTGTCAATGACCCTTCTCACGGGCGGCCTGTGGAGCACTTCACGCGGCTGAGTACGGCGGCGGGCACGGTGCCCGACAGCACGGTAGGGTGGTGTAGGTTGACACTACAAAACCCAAATTGAAACCGTCTGGAACTAATTGCTTGAAACTAAAGTGTGATATACTGCTTTTAACTCCTGCTTTCAAAATCAACTTGCGCCTGTACAGCACGGGGGTGAATGGGCAGCTGGGGGTGCTGCGCAATGTGAGCTGCTTCGACTCCGGCTTCGCCATGCTGATGGGCAGGGGCTTACACTCGTTTACGTCAGAGCTCAACTCGAGCAACTCCAGGAAAGTTTCACGATCTAAGTCGGGTCATACGGTGGACAGAAGAGCTCAAGTTCAGCTGAATTGGGAACGAGTGTAAGCCCCTGCTCTTGGGCGGCTCGCAGGAGTCGCTGGCCGCCGCGGCGGAGGCGGCGGGCCTCAGCGGCGTTCCGTTCGGCGGGCCCGGCGCGGTCAACACCTACGGCCTCAGCCGCCAAGACACCATCTTCGGCTCCGTCACGCACTCCATGGTGGGGCGCTGCAATATCAAACCCGTGTTAAATAAAAGCGCCTGATTACAGCGTTTTTGTATAATACATTTAAAGACAAGCCGACGTTCGTAAACATGTTTTAACTCAAGACGTCTTGAGTTCAAACTTCAAAGGTCCGAAACTTAAATTTTCGAACGTCAGCTTGTCTTTAAATGTCATACTAAAACATGAAAAACCGATTTCAAGTTATGCTTTCAATTTGAAGTTGCGGCGCTACAACACGGTGCTGCGCAACGCGGTGCCGGAGGACCCGGCGGCGTGGGACGAGTACGCCGCGGTACGGCGGTGCAGGTTGATACTATCAAACACAAGTTGAAACCGACTACATGACTACAACGAAGCGCTTGAAACTTAAATATGATCAGCTGCTTTCAAGTTTTGCTTTCAAATCCAACTTGCGCCGCTACGCCGCGGCGCCGCCCTTCGTCGTCATGAAGCTGACCCCCCGCGTCAAGGAGCAGTGGCCCACACCCTTCCCGCGCGCCCAGGTCAGGCCGCACGTTTACGGGGGACAGGGCGAAACCCTGGTGCCTCCTCATACACGCGGAAGCGTCTCTCTCTCTCTCTCTATCTCTCTATCTCTCTATCTCTCTTTCTCTCTTTCTCTCTTTCTCTCTCAATCTCTCTCTATCTCTCTCTCTCAGGCCGGACTTCTGGTCAGATGACCATATTGACTACTACTGTAAGGTGAAGCGACCATACTGTCGCGAACGATACTGGGCCGACAGTGGAGTAGATATATGCCGGACAAGGAGGATGAGATGCGTGTGCACTGGTGCTTCTATGAGCAGACAGTCTCGGTGACGGCGGGCCTTACCCTACGGTGATCCGGCGCGAGACGGTGAGCGAGCGGCGGCTGATCCCCGCCGTCGACGCCTTGTCGGACGCCGTTGCCGCGTTCTTCGGTCGCCAGACGGACGCTGCGGAGGGGTGGCCGCTGTACTCGACCCGCACGTACCCCACCGGCGCCCAGGCCCAGTCCGACTCTGGCGGGGTCCAGGATGACCATATTGATATGGTTGATGACAGTGACCATATCGATATAATGTAGCGCATATCGATGACCCATATCCCATCTCGATATCCCTATCGATATCTCATGGATGTCCGATCTCCCATATCGATCTCCCGTATATCTCCCATATCGATATCGGATCATATCTTGTCACTCTGGCGGGGCCGGGGCCGGGGGATGATGCTCGCCACGTCAAAGAGAGAGATAGCGAGAGATGCTTCCAGGTGTCTAAGGAAGCACCAGGCTTTCGCCCTGCCCCCCGTCAGAGAGGAAGGGATGGGGCGAGAGATGGATGTGGTTGACGATTTGGCGAGCATTGGCACGCTGTGCGGTGGTTGAGAGAGAGAGAGAGACGCTTTCGCGTGTATAAGGAGGCACCAGGCTTCCGCCCTGGCCCCCGTGCTGTGCGGTGGTTGACGTGGCTCCGCGTTGTTGAGTGGTCCCTGGACGCCGGGCAGCTGTGCATGAGCACAGGCAGGGCTTACACTCGTCCACTTCTCAGCTCAATGTAAGCACGATTTGTGGGATACGGCAGGTCTGTGGGTGGATTTAGCGACAATAAACGCCTCAGGTTGAGCTGAAAAGTGGACGAGTGTAAGCCCCTGAGCACAGGGTTCAACTGCGGCGGCGACAACCGCGACACGCTGTACATCCGCGGCAGGGGCTTAATCTCGTTGACTTCTCAGCTCAACCTGAGCCGTTTTGGTCACACCTCCCCGTGTCCTCCTGTCTAATAGACTGGGGGACAACCATGCACCCAACGTATCCCACAAAATGTGCTCACGTTGAGCCGAATAGTGGACGAGTGTAAGCCCCTGATCCGCGGCCCGTACTTCCGCCTGCCCGACAACGATACGGTGGTGTACGTGGTAGGGCGGTGCAGGTTGACCCTATGAAACCCAAGTTGAAACCTCCTGGAGCTAAGCGCTTGAAACTAAAGTGTGATGTACTGCTTTCAACTTCTGCTTTCAAATGCAACTTGCGCCGGTACAACGTGGTGGGAGTGAACCACGCCGCGACGGGCAACGCGCACTACTCCAACGTCGCCGTGTTTGCCCCGAGTCGGAACCTGGGGCTGGTGGCAGGGGCTTACACTCGTCCACTCTTCAGCTCAACCTGAGCCGTTTCTGACACAAAATGCACCCTAAACACCCCCAAATACCCGCTGACACCTTCTAAACACCCCCTAAACACCCCCTAAGCGGTACCCCTGTTCCACACAAAGCGCTTACGTTGAGCTGAAAGGTGAACGAGTGTGAGCCCCTGGCTGGTGGCGGTGGACGACTCCACATTCGGCGACAGCGCCGTGAGGTGGGCGGCGGGCACGCCCTACGAGAGGGCGGCGGCCAACGGGGTGCTGTACGTCACCGCGTTCGCGCGCCACTGGCAGGGACCTAAACCCTTAAACCCTAAACCCTAAACCATGAACCCTAAAGGGGTGCTGTATGTCACCGCGTTCGCTCGCCACTGGCAGGGACGCCGCCACTCGTCCCCCGAGTGCTGCCTCATATTGCACCTGTACACCACCACTCCGCCGCCGCCGCCGCCGCCATGCTTCTTACCGCCGACCGACCAGGGACTTACACTCCTTCCTGTGTCAGCTTAGCTGCTCCCCGCTATGTCCACGATACAGCCCAACTCATCCAGCTTAACCCAACTTAATACCTCGAAGTTACTCTCAAGCTGAGTCGCCATGGGAAGGAGGTCAGTCCCTGGGCCCGGCCCCGGCACGGCAGTGCGCAATGACACGTCGGACGGGGGCATCGCCGGGGTGCGCTACTCTGGCAGCAGCAGCGGGCGGGCCGCCGGCAGGGGCGTACACTCGTCCACTTCTCAGCTCAACCTGAGCCGTTTCTGACACTTAAATTACCCCCTAAACCCCTAAACGCCCCCTCCACCCCCGCCACAAATACCCTCTAAACACCCCATGAACACCCCTAATCCCACAAAAAGCGCTTACGTTGAGCTGGAAGGTGAACGAGTGTAAGCCCCTGGCCGCCGGCAGCGGCGGCGCCCCGCCGGCGTCGCGGATGCCAGACGGCACGCTGTGTGTCGAGGCAGGGTGGTGCTTCAGAACAAGCACCACTCGACTAACGTTGAATCCTTTCCTCCCCCTCCGCGCGTATGTATGAGCATTCACCCTGAAGCTACGAGTAAGTAATCCGAGCACGTCCGATCTCGGTCCGAGTGTTTGTTCTCGCTAACCCTGGTGCGAGGTGCCATCGTCAGGGTTCCCCTCGGCAGCACTGGACGCGGAAGTGCAGCTGTGGGTCCGACCGTACTCGCACATGGGCAGCACCGTGGGCAGGGCCGTCCGACCGTCTTCGCAGTTTTCCAGGGCACCTCAAATGGCGGTCGCCAATTTTTGAGAAATAGACGGTCGAATCGCCATATTGTACCATTGTATGGCAAATGCGAGTGTCTATATACTGAAGGTCGCAAATTTGCGCACCATTGACCGCCATTCGAGGTACCCTGGAAAGCTGCCAAGGTCCCATCGTCCCGTTCTCGCAGCTGATAGTTACCTTCAGCACCTTTGAATGATTTCAAGTGAAGGCCTCAGGGGGGAAACGGCTCAGGTTAAGCTGAAAAGGAAACGGTGGGAGGCCCTGAGCGTGGGCCCGTGGTACAGCAACATGGCGCTACCGGTGATGGTGGAGGTGACACGCCTGTCGGCGCCGCCGCCGTCGCCGCAGCCTGGAGCGCCGCTGTTCGGGACGTTTTGACGGAAACGGCGCTGCCGGTTTATGGTGGAGGTGACCAGCCTGCTGCCGCCGCCGCGGCCGCCGCCGCCCCAGGAGCTCACGCCGCCGACGAGCATCATATGGGGCGTTGTCACATCAGGGTGTGAGGTGGCATGTGGCACGCTGGGGGCAGCGAGCAGGCGGCGGAGGGCAGGCGCGCGGCTGGCGGAGGGGAGGCGCGCGGCGTGTGGGCGTGTGTCCCGCATTCAGAGAGAGACTGAGAGGAAGGAAGCGTGCTCATGCTCAGTAGTCGTTCAGAGCTTTAGAAATTGGTGGCGGTGGTACAGTCGGTCGCTGTACAGTAAAGGTATTGATTCATAAATCAAGGCTGAAAATGTGTTGCGCGACGCATTGCAATTCGTATGATCGTATCATGTGGAAGAGCCAGCAGAACGGATTCGTCTAAAACTTCAATCGTGCTTGACGAGCTCATCCCTAAACCCCGAACCTAAATCCGACGGGATAGGAGCAGGAGGTGCTGACTGTTGCTGGTTGAACTGAGTGGCAGGTGAAGAGCCTCCAATGTTCCAAGCAATGTGTGTCAAACTCTTTGGTACGACGTCGGCACCACACTACGGGACGACAATCCATGTAAACGATGACGCACTCCATCTACACCACTGCTAGATCCGAGCAAGGGCTGGTAAAGTGACCCCAGAATTTACCAGTGAACAGATTGCGAAAGTACATTCAGGTTTAGGGTTTAGGTCTTAAAAGTTTTATTTTCACCCCTAATACCCCACTACAATCAAAAGATACCCCTCTCAACTGGTAGATTCTGGGGTCACTTTACCGGCCCTTGCTCGGACCTAGTTACTGCCTCACAACTGGCTGGCACCTGGAGGACGGCTGGTGTCATAGCTAGAGCTGAAGGTGCCGTGTTCTGTCATACGATAAATCAGCACTCCATCCATCGCGCCGCCGCCGCCCGCCCCCGCCTTGCATCTTAGTCCTCTCCACTGTGTACTGTATGTGTCAAAATGTCAAATTTTACCCGCCTGCCTGTCCAGTCAGTTCCCCGAGAAGAACTAGGGAAATGTCATCAAGTAATGCTATAAATGTATGTGATCTTGAAAGACCGATCAGCTAATAAGTCTAGGTATTTGTCGTTTCTTTCGGTTTCAAGTTCCCTCACTCCCTCACAGCCCCTGGGCCCCACTGAACGCTTTGCCCTCCCCCAGTGTGTGAAATTCATAAAGTCGCCCGCGCCCCCTCACATCCCCTTAGGTCCGCTTAGCGCCTTTCCTGGGTATGTGAAAATCGTAAAGCCGCCGCCTCACATCACAGGCCCTTGGTGTAGCGGCGCAAGTTGAATTTGAAAGCATTTTTCTAAAGCGGTTTGCCATATTTCAGTTTTAAGAGCTTAATACCAGGCGCTCACAACGTGGATTTTGATAGGGTGAACCTGCACCGCCCTACCTTGGGCCCACTGAGCGCCTGGCCCCGGTGTGTGAAAATCATGAAGTCGCCCGTCTTCTCCATGGTGACGGGCGTCAGCTCCCGCGCCGCCGCCTTAGCCCAAGGCCGTAGGGTTTTAGGGTTTAAGATTTAGGGTGTAGGGCTTAGGGTCCACACTCCCCGTCCAGACTGCTTGCTCATGGTGCACCTGTCAACATTCGCCTCGTCAGGGCCGTGCCCCACTCCCCGTCCAGACTCTTTGCTCATAGTGCACCTGTCAACATTCGCCTCGTCCTTCGCTCTGTTCCCGGGGACGTACGCCAAGGATGGGGTTTACATCAGTTTCCATCGGAGTGGTCCTTTCCAGATTTCAGCTAGGTGGTTTGGTTAATCTGTCAGCCTACGTTTGCCTTTGAATACTCAGACACACAAAGACAAACTCACACACACGGCTGTGACTACTTAAGTTAAGCTGACAAGTGGACGCCGCTTCCGGCCCATATTGACACACACATGGCTGTGACGGCTTACGTGAAGTCGACAAGGGGGAATCGTGCGCTGGCCCGCACGCCCACGCGGTGGCTGGCGGTTGAGTTGACAATGGGACGTCGTGTGCGGCCCACAGGCTGACACACACACACGCTGTTACGGCAGTGGCTGGCAGTTGCGGTGACAAGGGGACGTCGTGTGCAGCCCGCAAACTGACGCACACGCTGTAACGGCTGAAGCTGGGAGTTGAGGTGACAAGGGGACGTCGTGTGCGGCCCACAAACTGACACACACGCTGTAACGGCTGAAGCTGGTAGTTGAGGTGACAAAGGGGACGGCGTGTGGTGTGCGGCCCCACCTTGATGGGCACCAGCTCCCCCGCGAAGCCGAGGGCACCCCACGCGCAGGCCGCGGCGCCCACAACCAGGGGCTTACATTCGTCCACTATTCAGCTCAACTTGAGCCATTTCTGACACACAAGCACACCCTTAACACCCCTGCTGTCCCCTACCACCCCCTAAACACCCCCGAAACAACCCCTAACTGCACCTGCTGTCACACAGAAGGCGCCTAAGTTGAGCCGAAGAGTGGACGAGTGTAGGCCCCTGCCCACCACGCACTCCACCACCACGCTGAGCGGCACGGAGGAGAACTCGTCCCCAGCCACCTTCAGCACGTACCTATCTGCGCAATCCACGGGGGGGCGGGGGCGGGGACGGGGTCAGCGCTGAAGAGAATCCGATACACAGCTGCAGGTGTGCTTGTAATTGTGGATAGGCGAGGAGAGGAGAGGAGAAGAGCGGAGAGGAGAGGGGAGAGGAGAGACAGGAGAGCAGAGAGGAGAGACAGGACGCTCGAGGCATTTGAAGGAGAGTGGGCGGAGCAAGAAGGGAATGAGAAGGGGTGCGGGCGACGGGCGGGGCGGGCGCGCACAGCTGATAGTGGCGTAGCACGCGTGAAAGAGCACGAGGAACCCCACGATCGCGCCCAGCTTGTGGGCGTCGTCAAACAGCCCCATCCCTGCCTCCTCCGCGCGACGGCACCTTCGTGAGGGAAAAACTAGGGTTCCTTCTCAGAGAAGCTTTCACAGCGGACAGCTGGCGAGTGAGCGATCGATCCTGTCCGGCGGACCGCCCCTTGCAGGTCGGCGCGTGTGTGTGATGCGCGGCGATGACCTTTTGAAGGCGGCGCGACTTATGGCGCGGACACGGGCAGAGCCTTGCTGCCCGCTTGCTGCCTCTTTCATTCGCACGGAAGAAAATGCGCTCAGCGAGTCAGCGTGGATTGGTCGGTCGGCACGGCGTCCGCCGCCCAATCGTATTTATAAATCGGCCCACATTAATTAAGATGCGGGCTGGTATTGGTGCGGTGATGGTGCGGCTGCGGTGGTGGTGAAGGTGCAGGTGCTGCTGAGCGCTTGAGCTTAATAATTCGAGTTTAACATTAAGAGCCAACTTCCATCTACTCGTCCAACGCTCGACTAGCTAGCTCCATATTAGTTGCAACATGTCTTAATCCATATTAAATCCAACTCCAATAACGCGCTCGAACGTCAGCGTCACTGCGCTCTCGAGTACTTCTGGCCCAAAGCTCCAATAACACGCTCGCGTCCTACTCCCTGGCTTTACACTCACCACCTGACTGTTAGCTCGAGGCGTGCCAGTGTACCAATATCGCGAGCGCCTCCTGACCACAGGTCCACTCACAAGTCCTTGGTGCTCCGGCTTCCATTCCGCCCGCGATTCCCGGCCAGGTCCGTCATGTGCGACGGAGGCACCGAGTACGCAAACTCGCCGCCCAGCGGATCCACGTACCCGTATTCACCGTTGCCATTCGAACCGTCGTAATTACCGTTTCCATTCGAGCCATGCATACTGCCCCCCCCGCCGCCCCCGCCGCCGCCCCCGCCGCCCCCGCCGCCGTTCATGCCGTTCATGGCGTAGTGGCGCAAGTTTAACATGAAACCAAAGTTTGAAAGCAGTTCATCACATTTAAGTTTCAAGCGCTTAGTTCCAGGCGCTTTCAACTTGGGTTTCATAGGGTCAATCTGCACCGCCCTACCATGGTGGCGCCGCCGCCGCGCAGTGCGCCGTTGACCAGGGTCTTACACGGCGTCCACTTATTAGCTCAACATAAGCATCTTCGAGGTAAAACAGCGTCTCCATTTCTGTTGTTGAAATGCAGGGATAGCTGGTGTGAGGCCGGCACTCTAATCATGTTGAGCGGAGCGGGGAGCGGAGCAGTGGGGCTGCAGCCCCGCCGTTGACGTTGGTGCCGTGATGACCGTTGAGTGTCGGCGGCATGACCATGCCGGGCCCGGCTCCGGCGCGCTGAGCGGCGAGTGAGGATGCCACGTCCGCCGGCATGCGGTCCATGCGCGGCGGGTGCCGCATCACGCGCACCGCCGCCGCGCCCCCCGCCCCCGCCCCCGCCCCCGCCCCCGCCGCGTCCGGCCACATGGAGCCGTCGGGAGCGATGCCTGACCGCCCCGCCGTCCCGCCTCCGTGAGGTGCCCATATACCCCCGCCGTCGCCGCCACCGCCACCGCCGCCGCCGCCCCCGCCGCCCCGGTATGAACCACCCGGACCTCCCCTCCCCCCGCCCCGCCCCTGTCCGCTCCCTCCGAACCCCGCGGCGTCGTTGGCCGCCGCTGCCGCCCTCCGGAACGCGGCCCGCACCGCCCCCCGCATCTCCACAGTGAACACAATGCACGCTCTCACCAGGGGTCGAACCCGCGCCCACACCGCCTGAAACCGCGCCACTAACCGCATGCGCGTGGCCAGCCTCTCCACCGGCGCCAAACACGGCGAGAGGCAGACGTACAACACCACCGGCAACCTCATGCTGTAGGGCCGCAAGTTGCAAGTACAAGCAAAACGTGAAAGAAGTTTATCATAGTCAATATTCAAGCGCTGATGGCTGAACAAGCGCTTTCAACTCGGGTTTCCACTTGCAGCACCCCACCACGCACAAGGCGGCGAGCCTGACGCGCAGGGCGGCGAGCCAGGGGCGGAGGCGGCGGAGGCAGGAAGCGACAGCGGCGCGGATGGGAGGAGCGGCGGCGGCGGCTCTGGTGTACCGGTACACTATGGCGGCCGTGGTGGTGGCGGCGCCGGCGGCGCGGCTCACCGCCAACCCCAGGGTAGGGCCGGGCAGATATTGCTCGCCACGTCATAGGACGCCGTGTGGTCGACATCACTAGGTTTCGAATACGTATGGAGGTTGTGGACCAGGTTTCGAATACGTATCCAGGTTGTGGTGGGCAATATCTGGCTTCGCCGTACCCGAGGGTGCGGCAGGCGGCGGAGCGGCGCGCGTGCGAGGCGGCGCGCGCGACCATGGGCGTCGCCGCCACGGCCGCCGCCACACCGCCCACGCGGCTCGCCACCGCCCTGACTAACCTCCGCGCCACCGCCGCCGCCTCGGGTTGGATGTAACCCGCGATGTACACCACCGCCGTGTGGCGGCGCAAGTTGAATTTGAAAGCAGGAGTTGAAAGCAGCATATCACATTTTGGTGTCAAACGCTCAGTTCCAGGCGGTTTCAACTTGGATTTGATAGGGTCAACCTGCACCGCCTTACCGCCGCCACCGCCGCAGCCCACAGCACCCACGCCACGATCCCCCCGCCCCCGCCCGCCCCCTCACTGCCAGACCCCGCACCGTCGCCACCCGCCGCACCGGCCCCGGCGGCGGCGGGGCCAGCGAGTTCCAACCCCGCGGGGCGCGAGCTGCCGAACCACCAGGTGTGGTGTTGTCGCGACACCTTGGCCGCGGAGGCGCTGATCAGGTGGTCTGCGCCGCCGCCGTTGAGAGCCGTGGGCTTGAGCCCGCCACCCGCCGCCTCCACCTAGGGCCTACTAGATATTGCTCGCCACGTCACTGGATGCCATTTAAGTCAAGAAACAAGGGCAAAACATGCGTTTCGATGGCGTGGCGGGCAAAATCTTCTCGGTCCTACCTCCACCATCCAGTCCGGCGTCCCCCCCCCGGCCCCCGCCCCCGCCCGCAACGCCCCAGCCTCGCCGCCCCCCTCGCGTTTTCTCCCGGTGTCGTAGATGGCCCCGACGGCGTTGGCGGGCGCGACGCCCACGCCGGAGATGGGCGTGACCTTCCCTGTGGACGAGTCCAGCATCATGACCGTGTGGGTGTCGCGGTCCGTCAGGTACATTCTCCCCCGCGCCTCCGTCGGCATCGTGGCCGTGAACCAGGGGCACACACGGGGTACTGCTTGCCACGTCATGGGATGCCACGCCACTCAATACACGAGGATCGAGCATGGTCGCCCTCCACCCCTCTTCCTCCTCCGCGCCGAACGGAGTCTGCAGCCACTGGGCCGCGCTCACTCCCACGTGGGTGATGTGGCAAGCACGTTCTGCACTGTGAATGACGTGGCGGGCACGTATTGGGAAGTGGATGACGTGGCGAGCACGTATCAGGCACTGGATAACATGGCGAGCACGTTTTGGGCACTGGATGACGTGGCGAGCACGTTTCCCTGGTCTCGGCCTACCATATCGAACGGGTATTTGAGCTGCCCCGCGATCGCTTTGCCCACCCCGTCCGCCACAGCCGTGGCCCCGAACCCGGCGTCAGAGTTGTACCGATGGTCAGGGACTTACACTCGTCCACTTTTCAGCTCAACGTAAGCGCTTCCCGTGGGATAGGGGGTGCGTGTAGGGGTTGTTTAGGGGGTGTTTGAGAGGTGTTAAGGGATACGAAAGGGGTGTTTAGGGTGTATAGTGTGTAAGAAACGGCTCAAGTTGAGCTGAAACGTGGACGAGTGTAAGCCCCTGCCGATGGTTACCCGCGCCTCCGAGGATCCCCGACTTGTACGCCGTGCCGCCGCCGCCCAGGAGGCCGGCGGCGTGCGCCGGGTCGTTCAGGGACGACGGCGCGCGGCTCACGGTGAACACCTCGATGTAGCGGCGCAAGTTGAACTTGAAAGCAGAAGTTGAAAGCAGTATGTCACACGTTAGTTAGTTTGAAGCGCTTAGTTCCAGGCAGTTTCAACTTGGGTGTGATAGGGTCAACCCGCACCGCCCCACCTCGCCGGGCCCCGCCACCTCGCCGCCCTCCTCCGCCACCTTGGTGTAGCGGCGCAAGTTGAATCTGAAAGCAAAATTGAAGCAAAATTGAAAGCAGTTTACCATATTTTAGGTTCAAGCGCTTCGTTGCAGGCGCTTTCAACTTGGGTTTCATAGGGTCAACTGCACCGCCCTACCTTGGCCAGGTCCGGCGGCACCGGCACACTCCGCACCTTGTAGCAGGGACCATGCGGCAGGTTTAGGGTTTAGGGTTGATGGTTTAGGGTTTGGGGTGTAGGGTTTGGGGTCTAGGGTTCAGGGTCTAGGGGTTAGGGACCATGCGGCAGGTGCTGCCCCACGTCATCAGATCGCCGAGCATCACAGGGCTCACACAGGCACACAGGGCTCACACCGGTACACTATTTGATGATCCGTGTGTGCTGCGCCCCACTATCTATGAAAGCGCTTGACTCAGTAAGTTAGAGTATACGCGCTACAGTTATCATCTGGAAATGTTCACGTTTCTTCGATTTAGTTTCCAGGTCTTGTATTGTCTGCGCCCCACCATGGCGTTGCCACCGTCCGCGACAAACACCTGATCGCCCTCCGCCGCCGCCAGCACCCCCGTGGGCCGCGCAAATTGCGCGTTCAGCGGGTCGCCGTCCCTGAACCCCCGAACGCCGCTCCCGGCCAGCGTGACCACCGCCTTGGACCCCAGGATGATGGCGCGGATGCGGTTGTTGCCGGTGTCCGCCACGTACAGCGTCTGCCCGTCGCTCGAGATGTCGATGCCGCGCGGCTGCGAAAACATCGCCTCGTTGTAGCGGCGCAATTTGATTTTCAAAGCAAAATTTGAAAGCGGTTCATCACATGTTAGTTTCAAGCGCTTAATTTCAGGCACGTTCAACATGGGTTTGATAGGGTCAGCCCACACCGCCGTACCTCGTTCACCGCACCGTCGGCCATGCCCCGCGGCCCGCCGGCCACGGTGAAAGTGTCGCCGCTGCGCACCCGGATCGCGCGGATCTTGTTGTTCCAACTGTCCGACACGAACAGCGTGGCGCCGTCGGGCGACAGCGCGATCCCAGCCGGGTAATAGAACCGCGCATCCCCCCTCCCCCCATCCTCGACATAGGGCCGAGTGAATCATCATCGCCACGTCATAGGGCGTCATTCAACTCACCGTTTGGTCCGTCCGCTTTGAATGGCGGATGGGATCGATCAATGCTTGACCATGTGAGCGCCTTGGGGCTTAATGTGCGTTAGTAAAAAACGCTACGAGGAGATCAATGTGTACGGGTACACGATGAGGAGGGCAAATTCAGCAGTTTTAATGCGGGCCTGCCTTGAAGCCCGGGAACCCTTTGCCCGCCACGGTGGTGACGACCCCGCTGCCCAGCACCACGGCGCGGATGCGGTGGTTCCAGCTGTCGCTGACGAACACGAAGCCGCCGTCGGGCGACACGGCGATGCTGTTGGGGTAGTGGAACGCGGCCTTCTGCCAGGGCCGTAACACACTCGTTCCCGTGGAAGCTCAACCTCAATGTTTGCTCATAGTGTACCGGTGTACCGGTGTATTCGTGCCTACTCGCCGCACCCTGTTCCCTGGCCCGGGCGCCCGGGCACTCGTTCCCGCCACCACTCGGTCCCGCTTCAGCTCAACCTGACTGTTTGCTCATAGTTGGCCAGGATACACGTATCCGTACACGATCGGCGCATCCTCCTCCCTGGCCTGGCCACTCTGAGGTCGAGGTTCTGCGGGAAGAAGCGGGCTCCGGGCGGGCCACGGGCGAGGGGTGTATCAGAGGTGTATGAGGGGTGTGCTAGGGGGTGTATTGGGGTGCATTAGGGGTGTATCAGGGGTGTGCCAGGGGTGTGTCAGGGGTGTGCCAGGGGTGTGCCAGGGGTGTGCCAGGGGTGTGCCAGGGGTGTATTTAAGGTGTGTATTAGAGGTGTATTAAGGGTGCATTAGGGGTGTAATAGGGGTGCATTTGAGGTGTAGCAGGGGTGTAGTAGGGGTGTAGTAAGAATGCATTATGGGTAGGACAGGGGTGCATTAGGGTGCATGAGGGCACCGGGCGGCGGGCCCCGCCTGGTGCGCCTCGCCGTCCTGGAAGCCCGGCACGGAGCCCGCCAGTGTGGTGGTCTGCCCCGACGCAGGGGCTTACACTCGTCCACTTCTCAGCTCAACTTAAGCCGTGTCTGACACAAGAAAATACCCTACACACCCTAAACACCCCCTAACACCCCCTCAACACGGGCTACACGATCCCTACGCGCACCCCCCTTCCCATTCAAAGCGCTCAAGTTGAGCTGAAAAGTGGACGAGTGTAAGCCCCTGCCCCGACGCCACGTCCACACGCCGGATCAGGTGGTTCCGTCGCTCAGGGCCGCATCGCTCACACCCGTTCCCGCTCATCGTGGGCCACCTCGGGGTGTTGTTCAGTGGTGGTATGACTGCCAGTGGTTTGAGGGACACGGCCACAGCTGTGACAGCTGTGACGGCTTAACGGTTGGCAGTTCAGCTGACAGGGAGGATGATAGTTGAGCTGATATGATAGCCAAACTCTTTCTTGAATTTGAGAGAGGAAGGCGGCCGCGGCGTGACGGAGACTGTGGCGTTGGCAGCTACCTCGGCCGCAGCGCCCTGGAGACGGTATACGATGGTTGGGAGCGGGCGATAGAGATAGCTTGAGCTGTTGAGCTGGAAAGGGGACGGTGCGATGTGCAGACCCTGCCAGCTGTCCGCCACGTACAACTCCCTGCCATCGGGCGACACCGCGAGACCCTGCGGGTGGTAGTACCGCGCCACCGAGCCCGGCCCATCGCGGAACCCGCCGTCGCCACTGCCGCCGAAGCGCGCCGGGTCCGCGCTCGGGGTGATGAAGCGCGCGCCGCCCGCCGTCGCGAACGAGCAAGTGAGCACCACGGCGGCCAGCAACGACTTGGCGACTTGCCCCAGTGAAAGCTGCCTGGTATTTTCATACGAATTGGAGCTCGTCCTGTGAGAGGGTGAGCCGCATCGCCCTCGCCCCGGAGCCCTCCGGCGGCCATGGATGCGCCCGCCGCCCATGGCTTCGCCCCGCCCCGCCCTGCGCCCCTTATGCCGTACGGCTCCACATGCCCCCCTTTCTCAAAACGTGCTGAGCTCAAAAGTGCTGAGCTGGCCACTGTCTTCGCGATCAGCCGGCGGTGGGGCGCGTTTCGGTCCCGCCCGCCGCCGGGAACACAGGCACCCCACCACCACCTAGGGTGGATCGTGTGAACGTGGATAGCGGTATCCTAAGCCGCGTGTTACTATGGTACCTCCGCGCCTCCCACTTGCGGATGGCGTACGTTTGGAGTTTGGACTCAACTTTTACGATACAATGGTTTGGGTTTAGGGTTTAGGGCACGGGTTTAGGGTTCCAGTTGGGGATTCAAAAGCTGAACAACGTGATTGTTATAAAGTGGCGCCACAACCACCCACCATTTGCACCGTCGCGGTATCGAGTGAGTCGTAGCACCGACGCGATCTCCACAGCCTCCCGGATCCTGTCTCACAGGGGCGAGCGCCGGCTCCAGGCCCCACTCTCCACCCGTAACACAGCAGGGTGTGAAGCAACCCAACGCGACGAGGCTTCTCAACTCAGATTCGTGAGTTCTGACAGGGAAGCACCCCATCACACGCGAGCAGTAACCCCGCGGGCGCCGCGGCCGCACGAGCGCGATGGGCAAGGACGATGAGGAGCCGAGCGACGAGCTGGAGGAGCGGCTGGTGTCGGAGGAGTACAAAATCTGGAAGAAGAACACACCGTTCCTCTACGATCTCGTCGTGACCCACGCGCTCGAATGGCCCTCGCTCTCCGTGCAATGGCTGCCCGACAAAGAGGTTGGGCCTCGGCAGAAATCACTCGAAATTATGGTTGTTTACATCCCCACCACATTCGCCAACCCTCGTTTCTTGAGTCAACTCCTGCCCGACGCCCGCCTTGACATTGAAACCAATACTTGAAACCCGTGTTGTGTATTTCACTTTCAAGTGCTGAAGCCAGTCACTTTCGACCATAGGTTTCAACTTGCACCACCCAACTGTGTTTATTTGAGCCCATATTCTGGCGAGCCCCCTACCGGTTGGAGCCGCCAGGGAAGGATTACAGCGTGCAGAAGCTGATCCTGGGAACGCACACCAGCGAGAATGAGCAGAACTACCTCATGATAGCCGAGGTCCAGGTGCGCTCAACCCGAACCATCCCCCCGCGATTGACCGCGCGCTCGTCGCCGCCGCATACCGCCATCCCACACCGGACCCACCCGCCTTTTTTTCTTTCTTTCAGTTTTACTGGGACCGTCCTCTTCACTGCGCCCACGAGAGGTGGCGTCGTCGCCACGTCTCGTGCAGTCGCCGCCGCCAGCGATACTCTCCCATAACATCCATATATGTGCCGCAGCCCGCGCCAGTCCCCGGGGCGCGACTTTCCAAGAGTGCACCCGCCTCCGCCACATCTGCCTCGGGAAGTCTTGAGTGACCCCGCAAAAGACGGGACAAGGGGTGCCTTGAAACAACGAGTTGCGTTTTCATTTCAAAACTGACACATATCGTTCTCTTTGCTTCGCTCGTGGTGCGGCGCAGCTGCCGCTAGAGGACGTGGAGATCGACGCGCGGCAGTACGACGAGAAGGGGGAGGCGGGCGGGTTCGGCGCCGCCGCCGGCAAGGTGCAGGTCATCCAGCTCATCAACCACGACGGCAGGGAACTGAACTGAACCCTCCATCGCACTGTTTGCTCGTACTGCACCGGTGTTCCAGTACACACTCGCCGCATCCTCCTCCCGGGGATCGAACTCGCGACTCCACTGTCTGCTCAGCAGTCGTAACACTACTCAGCTAGCGGCGGATGAAACCGAAGGACGACCCTATGATACACCAAACACCAACACGACGCTCGCACCTGACCAACCAATTAAATCTGTTGTGTGGGGCTGCGGGGGTTCCTGCGCGCCGGCGAGGTGAACCGCGCGCGCTACATGCCGCAGAACCCGTTCGTGCTAGCCACCAAGACGATCAGCGCGGACGTGTACGTGTTCGACTACTCGAAACACCCCAGCAAGCCCAAGGGGGAGGACGGGTGCCAGGCAGGGGCTTACACTCGTCCACTTTATGGCTCAACGTAAGCACATTTTGTTGGATACGTTGGGTGCATGATTTTCCCCCAGTCTATTAGACAGGGGGACAGGGGGAGGTGTGAGCAAAATGGCTTAGGTTGAGCTGAGAAGTGAACGAGTGTAAGCCCCTGGTGCCAGCCCGACCTGCGCCTCAAGGGGCACAAGACGGAGGGCTACGGCCTCAGCTGGAGCCCCTTCCGCGAGGTAGGCTGGCTGCCCACTGCTGCCCACTGCCCACTGCGCACCACGCTCCTCCCCGAACTGTTTGCTCATAGTGCCTGTACACACTCGCCGCATCCACCTCCCTGATCTGGCCACTCATTCCCTGAGTACTCTGCAGGCACGTTGCCTTTCCCATTGGCTGAGTTGGCCCTTTATTGAGACAATCCCGAAAAAAATAGAATATATATTTTCGGTGACTCGGCTAGAACACAGAATGCGTGGCAAGATGGGCACCTGACCCAGTGAATCGTGTGTGCGGTCGGTACCCTGGCACTTGGGGCACCTGCTGTCGGGTTCAGACGACGCTCAGATCTGCCTGTGGGACATCCAGGGGCCGCTGGGGTCGGGGCAGAGGGAGGTGGACGCGCACACCATCTACACGGGGCACCTGGGTAGGGCGGTGCATGTTGACCCTATCAAACCCACGTTGAAAGCCCCTGGAACTAAGCGCTTGAAACCAAAGTGTCATGTACTGCGTTTAAACTTTGCTTTCAAATTCAACTTATCAAATTCAGCTTGCGCCGCTACACCTGGGCGTGGTGGAGGACGTGGCGTGGCACTGCAAGCACGAGCACATGTTCGGCAGCGTGGGCAGGGGCTTACACTCGTCCACTTTTCAGCTCAACTTTGGCGCTTTGTATGGGATGGGGGGTGCGCGTAGGGGTTTGTGTAGAGTGTGTAAACCGGGTATTAGGGGGTGTTTAGGGTGTGTAGGGTGTTTTCTTGTGACAGACACGGCTCAAGTTGAGCTGAGAAGTGGACGCGTGTAAGCCCCTGAGCGTGGGCGACGACAAGCAGCTGCTGCTGTGGGACACGCGCCAGAAGGCGGACGAGGCGACGCTCAGCTCAGTGGCAAGGGCTTACACTCATTCACTTTTCAGCTCAACTTGAGCCGTGTCTGACACACGAAATCACCCTACACACCCTTAACACCCCCAACACCCCCTTAAACCGGGCTACACAACCCCTACGCGCACCCCCTATCCCTAAAAAACGCTCAAGTTGAGCTGAGAATTGATCGAGTGTAAGCCCCTGCTCAGTGGACGCGCACGTGGCGGAGGTCAACTGCCTGGCGTTCAACCCCTTCAACGAGTTCCTGCTCGCCACGGGCTCCGCGGATAAGACGGTGGCGTAGGGCCGGGCGCCCACATGTTGAGACCAACACGTCATGGACGCGCATTTTGCAACCTCATGTCTTGAGTTGATTGGTTGGCATCCTATGACGTGGCGGTGAGTGTTTGCTTGTCCTTAAGCGACGGCTGTTCGACATTCGCAAGTTGTCGCACCGGCTGCACACGTTCGCCAACCACACGGAGGAGGTGTTCCAGATCGGGTGGAGCCCCAAGCACGAGACCATCCTGTCCTCGTGCGGCGCGGACCGCCGGCTCATGTGCTGGGACCTCAGCCGCATCGGCGACGAGCAGTCCCCCGAGGTAGGGGCTTACACTCGTCCACTTCTCAGCTCAACCTGAGCCGTTTTTGTCACTAAAATTCCATGGACCACCCAGCGCATCCCACAAAATGCGCTTATGATGAGCCGAAAAGTGGACGAGTGTAAGCCCCTGCCCCGAGGATGCCGAGGATGGTCCGCCCGAGCTGCTCTTCATCCACGGCGGGCACACGTCCAAGATCAGCGACTTTGCTTGGAACCAAAACGACGACTGGGCAGGGGCTTACACTCGCCCACTTTTCAGCTCAACCTGAGCCGTTTCTGACACACAATGCACCCTAGAAACCCCCTAATACCCCCTAAACAAGCCCTAAACGCACCCCCTATCCCACAGAAAGCGCTTACGTTGAGCCGAAAAGTGGACGAGTGTAAGCCCCTGCGACTGGGTCATCGCGTCGGTTGCCGAGGACAACATTCTGCAGATCTGGCAGATGGCAGGGGCTTACACTCGCCCACTTTTCAGCTCAACTTGAGCCGTGCCTGACACACACAAATCACCCTACACATCCCTAAACACCCCCTTAACACGGGCTACACAACCCCTACGCGCACCCCCTGTCCCATATATAGCGCTCAAGTTAAGCTGAAAAGTGGACGAGTGTAAGCCCCTGGCAAATGGCTGAGAACATCTACATGGACGACAGCGGCGGCGACAAGTCGGAGGACAAGCCGCAGTAAGCCGGATGCAGAGCCGCCCCAACGCCGTTATTACCGTTGCGTCACCCTGTTGTTAGCGAAGATAGAGAGACACAAAACACAATAACGCATCAGGTCGCTATTGTCGACCCCGTAGTCTTGAAATACATTTACCATGTCACAAACGCAACGCTAATCGGCACATGGATGAGGCCTGGTAGAGCTCTAAGGCGAAGACAGGTTAGCTAGAGAGCCTAATCGGTGCCTGGCAGTGAGCCAGCACACATCAATGTCATCCCCATCCGGGTGTCCTCACCCCCCTCCATCCCGCCCCGCCCCCCCCTCCACTACCTCCCCCGTACCCGCTCCCCGGCGAACCTACGCTACCCCCGCTACCCCTGCTACCCCCGCCGCCGCTGTGCGCGTGCGCCAGCGCGGTCTTGAGCACTGACACTGTGGCGTCCATCCTCGTCTCAATCTCGCTCTCGACGAAGGCCGCCCTGGTCTCGGCCTGGTGCGCCTGCAACCCCCGCGCGATTCGCCTCACAGATTCCTCCATTTTCTCGCCCCGCTCGTCCAACAATTTGCACTCACCATCCAACCGCCGCGCGCCAGGGCCTTACACAACTTCTCTTTTCAGCTCAACTGAAGCGTCTAGAAGGGGGTACCGTGTGAGGCATTGGACGGCGGCAACAAGCAGGGCGGCAGCGGCGGCCGTGGCGTACAGGTGCACCACGAGCAAACAGTCAGGGGACGCCGTGTCACGCAGGGCGGCGGCGGCGGCAGTCACTACGAGCAGAAAGTGCGGGGACGGCGCGTGAGGCGGCTGAGGCCCCGCCGTTGGTTGCGGTGCGCCGCCTCCAGCCAGGGGGTTACACTCGTTCACTCATCCAGCTCAACGTAAGCGCTTCTTGTGGCATATGTCGAGTAGCGTCTGTCTGTCTGTGAATGAAAAAAAGCTCAGGTTGAGCTGAAAAGTGGACGACAGTAAGCCCCTGCCTCCAGCGCGCACTGCATGAGGTGCAGGTCGTCCACGCGCTGGTTATGCGCCTCCCCCGCCACGCGCCGCTCCACCTCCACCCAGGGGCTTACACTCGTCCACTTCTCAGCTCAACCTGAGCCGTTTCTGACACAAAATACACCCTAAACACCCTCTGATACTCCTTAATACCCCCTGACATCTCCTAAGCACCCCATAAAAATCCCTAAATGCACCCCTATTCCACAGAATGCGCTTAAGTTGAGCCGAACAGTGGACGAGTTTAAGCCCCTGCCTCCAGCTCCCGTTGCAGCTCCGCCCGCACCTCGCGCACCTCGCGCTGCACTGCCGTGGTCCAGGGGCTTACACTCGTTCCCATTTCATCTCAAGTTGAGCGCTTCTGTCCACCATATACCCAACTTAACTCATGACTGTGTCCTGGAGTCGCTCGAGTTGAGCTCTAACGTGAACGAGTGTAAGCCCCTGCCGTGGTCCACTGCGACTGCGCCGCCGCAGCCTTCTGCACGGTTTTAATTTCCTGGCGCTGCGACCGGAGCTCAGGGCCTTACGTTCAGTTAATTCCGTTTCTGCACATTAGGCATGCATTACAGGCAGTGGTGCAGTTGTCGTGGCTCGAATAGTCCGGGTCTGCAGCATCGTACTCGTAATTTGACTCGGCTCTCCGCAGTCATGGTGAATAAATTACGCTCCACGACCAAGGCTGCAGTCGACGTTGTATGCGGCGGCGACAACTCGAGTGCTTCAGGGACAAAACGTCTGAGGCACTGACGCTAAGCTGTAATACGGGAAACGGCGCTCCGTGTGCGGCCCTGCCGCAGCTCCTTCTTGAGGCCGTCCACCAGGGGCTTACACTCGTCCACTTTTCAGCTCAACCTGAGCCGTTTCTGACACAAAATACACCCTGAACACCCCCCTAAAACTCCTCAATACCCCTTGACACCTCCCAATCACCCCCCTAAACAACCCCTAAATGCACCCCTATCCCACAGAGTGCGCTTAAGTTGAGCCGAAAAGTGGACGAGTGTAAGCCCCTGCCGTCCACCTCGTCCACCACCACGTCGGACAGCACACGGAACGCCTCCGACAGCGCGTGCACCCGCCACTACGGCCTGCCGCGTATGACTTGCGACGTCGGAGGATGCCTTTAAACTTAAGAAACGAGGCTTCGATTCGAAACGCGTGTCCATGACGTTGCAGGATATATGTGCGTGTCCCACGTTTATGTATGATGCCAGTCGGCGGAAGAAACCAGGACTCAAAATGAGTGTCGATGATTTGAAATGGCGTGGCGAGCAATATCTGGCGTGGCAGGCTCTGCCTGCGAGGTGAGGTAGGCGATGGAGTCCTTGGTGTCCTGCTCCACGCTGTCGTGCGCGGTGCCGCTCTTCGTCAGCACCGTCATGTAGCGGCGCACGTTGAAATTGAAAGCATAGTTTGAAAGCGGTTCGTCACATTTTAGTTTCAAGTGCTGAAAGCAGGCGCGCTTTCAACCCGGGTTTTGATGCTGTCAACCTGCACCTCCCCACCGTTACCTGGTTCTTCAGCTCCTGGAAGTAGGGCCTCGCAGACATTGCTTGCCACGTCATAGGATGCCATTTCGACTCAAGAAACGAGAGTCTAACATAACATGTGGAGGAGAATGCTGGGTGGAAGCAAATATTGCTCGCCACATCATAGGATGCCTTTCACTCAAGAAACGAGTGGTGCCCCTTAGAAGTTTCGCTTATCATATCCCTCTCCTCCCGACCTACAGCCTGAGGTAACGGAGTCGGCCCACAAAACGCTCGCACTTCATTTGACGCCATTTAACTAGAAAAGAAACACGGGCACGAAATGCGTTGGATGACGTGGAGGCATGGACAATTTCCTTGCGGCCCTACCTGGAACTCGGCAAAGTTGGACAGCGGCTTCTTGTACCTCGCCAGCGTAGCGATGGAGTTGTGGATGGACGACGGATACCCATAGCCGCCAAGGCCGGCCATTGATGCCACTTTTTCTCTACGAGTACACTTCAACACTGACAAGACTGAGAATCGCACCTACGGCGTATTGGCTGGACTGCGGTGTGCGGTTGGAGGTGTGCCGGGCCCGGGGTGGTAGTCTTCGCTGTGTACAGCAGGATGAGCTCGTTCGCTGTCCTCGGCCTGTGCACGGCGATACTCCGCATCAACGTCGTGTCAAATGGTTGTTCGGGCATCGGGTGAAAAATCGAAATCAGATCTCGTCTGTGCAGATCCGGTGGGGGGGCAACGAGCTTGCCGGCCGTTGGACGTGCCGAGTCGCGACACGCGAGTGCTTCCGCGCCTCCCCTCGTACGGCCACCACACAGCACGCGTTTACCGCGGCGACATCCTAAAACAAAGAGGGCACCCCGCGAGGACATCCCTCGCCGACGACGCCCCGTCGCGCCGAGCTTCCGCGGCAGCGGAGCGCTACTGAACGCCCTCCGCGAAAGGGGGCATCGTTGTCGTTTTTCCTTCGGCAGCATTGGGAAGGCACCTTGGAGTTGCTCACCACGCGCGCTGCGGAATGGAGCGGGGGTGGGACCCCGTGGCGTTCCGCCGCCAGTGCGCCATCCCGCCGGACCAGCAGCGGCTTCTCAACGCGCTTCCAGGATGGGGCCGCCCCATGCAGGTGCGCAATGCGTCGCGTATGTGTTGTACGTGAGACGTGGGATTGGTAGGGGTGGGAGTGAGGATTCGGCGCAGAGTGGTGACGCGTCGATAATTTGGAGAGTGACTCGCCGTCACGCCCCGCCTCCACTCGCGCGTCGCCAAGAGCGCAATGCACTGCGACGGACCCGCGCCCACCAATCACGGCGCCACAATATTCTGGCGCCACACCCCCACCCTCGCGTCGCGCCGTGGAGCCGCGGCAACCGGGGGTGCACTGTTTTCGAGCATTTAATTTTCGTAGTATGATTTGCTCACGTGTCCCCTCGCACCCCGTGTGTGTGTCAGGCGGCGCCGCTGGATGAGACCCCCGACGACTTTCACAACGAGTCGCAGATGCAGCAACAGCTTCAGCAGCAAATGCAGCCGCAGCTGCCGGCGCCGCCGCAGCAGCCGCAGCAGGTGACTCAGCCGAGTCAGGTTCCAATGGCTCCACGTGAAGCGCAGGCGCAGGCGAGTCAGCCGGTGGAGCCCTCTCAGTCCTTCACGCTCACCGCGGCGTCGCAAGGAGCCTTCCTTCGCGCGCAGGTCGCGCCCGGACTGGGGCTGGAAGACAATGAGGAATCGGATGAGGACGAGGTAAGCGCAAGCGAATTATCCGCCACGTCGTCATCATTTGACGCATTTTGAATCCTTGTTTCTTGAGCTAATGCGTGCTTGAAGTGGCGAGCAACACCTGCCCGGCCCTGGGACGAGGAGGCGGCGGCCGCGCGGGATCGCGAAGCGCTGGCGGCGCGGGCGGACTCGCAGACGCGCGCCCTCGTGGGCACCGCCACGGCGACGCCGCCCATGGTAGGACCTGGCAGACATTGCCCGCCATCGCCAAGTCACAGGATACCATTTGACTCAAGAAACAAGGTTTCAAAGTGCGTGTCGATGACGTCGCGAGCAAGGTCTACCAGGCCCTAGCCCACGGCGACGGACGAGGATCTGAAGCGGGACGCGGCGGCGGCGGCGGCGGGAGGGTCGCAAGGCGAACGGCAGGCGTTGGCGGAGGTGGCGGCGGGCGGGTCACTATCGCGGGCCGAGAGGCAGGCAATGGCGGAGGCGGCGGCGGGCGCGGGTGTGTCCCCCTCGCCGGGCAAGAGGCGCGCAAAGGAGCCAGCGGTCGCCGCCACGCACCAGCAGGTGCAACCCACGTATTCTCAGCTTGTTCGGCCCACGCCGCTGAGCTCGCCGCCGCTCTTCTCGCAGGGTGATACCGCCTCCCAGGCGGGGCCTTGCCCTCGTCCCTGTTCCAGCTCAACAGTCAGCATCTCTGAGGTGTTGAATTATGCTGGGATGACGTGAGTGGTTTCGAGGGTTTAAGCTGCATAACGAATGTTCAGGCCCTGCGTGAGGGACAGCATCATCCCCACGCAGTCGCGGTCGCAGCCCGCGGGGGCGACGGCGGCGGAGCAGCGCGAGCGGGCGCGCGGCGCGGCGGCGGCGCTGGAGGCCATGTTCTCGCCCCCCGTCACCAGAAACCGCACGCGGACTGGAGCTGTGGTGGGGTCGGGGTCGGGGCCGGAGGCGGGGGTGGAAGCGGGGGCGGAGGCGGGGGCGGGGCCGGCGGCGGAACCGGGGAGTGTGGCGGGGCCTGGGGCTGCGGCGGGGCTTGGGAATGGGGAAGGTGCAGGGCCGGCGGGGGCGACGGTCGATGTCGGCTCTCCGGCGCCGCGGACGGTGAGGATGCGCACACGGGGAGCGACAGGAGCGGGGACGTCAGTTGCGGCGCAACTACAGGCGTTGCAACTGGCGTCGCAATTAACGGCGCAGTCGCCGGTGGTATCCCAGCGCGTGTTCGGGAACGTGGCTCTGCAGTCGCAGCAGGTGTTCGGCAGCGTGGGCGGCATCCGCGCCGCGGCGGCGGTGGGCGGCAGCGTGGGTGGCATCCGCGCAGCGGCGGCGGTGGGCGGTGGCGGCGGGCCCCCTGCCGCCTGGGGCACCCCCGGCACCGGCACCGCCGCCGGCACCGGCACCGCGCGTGTGGCCTCCCTGTACGGGCACACATTCGGGCACACATTCGCAGGCAGCAGCGGCGGTCGCACGCGGACAAGAGCTGCGGCGGGGTCGGGTTCTGGGCCGGAGCTTGGGGCAGGGGCGGGGGCGGAGGCGGGGGAAGGGCCGGAGGCTGGCCCGGGGAGTGGGGCGGGGCCTGGCAGCGCTGTCCGGCCGTCCTTCGGTCTGCTGGACTCGCAGGTCCTGGCGGCGGGGGACGAGGAGGAGCTGAGCTGGTAGGGCCTGCCATTCTGCTCGCCACGTCATAGGATGCCATTTGACTCAACAAACGAGGGTTCGCATGCGTTGGATGACGTGGCGAGCAATATATGCCAGGCCCTATTGGCTGGCAGCAGCAGCAGCAGCAGCGCCAGCAGCAGCAGCAGCAGGACAGTGTACCGGCAGACCAACAGCAGCAGAGAGTACCGGTAGACCAACAGCAGCAGGAGGAGGAGGAGCAGGAGCCACAGCAGAGTGTACCGGTCCAACTGCAGCAGCAGCAGCAGGCGGGAGGAGGAGGCGTTGGAGGGGGAAGGCTCAGCGGAATGTTCCAGGCAGCGCGCGCGTCGGCGGGCAGGCTGCTGGGACTGGGGCGCTCCGCGTCGCTCGGCGGACCCGGAGCCCACGGTAGCGGTGGATCCGCACGAGGATCTGGAGCAGGAGGATCCGGAGGAGGAGCCGGCGGTGCAGCCGGCGGCAGCGGTGGAGCTCGAGGAGGTGCCGGAGGAGCTAACGAGTATCTCACCGCCGCCGCTGCCGCCGCTGCCGACGCTGACGCTGAAGCCGCCGGCGCGGCGCCGCACATGGCACCGCCGCAGGACCACTCGCAGCCTACAGTAGGGCCTGGCAGACGTTGCTCGCTACGTCATCCAACGCATTTTGAACCCTCGTTTATTGCGTTAGATAGCATCCCATGACGCGGCAAGCAATCTCTGGCAGGCACTAGCGTGTGGAGATGCTGGACGAGGAGGCGGCGCCGCCGTACGCTGCGAAGGAGCGGGCTTGGCGGCGGCAGCAGCAGCAGGAGCTGCAGCAGCAGTATCAGCAGGAGCAGCACCACCAGCACCAGTGGGACAAACTGGCGGCGGCGGCGACCGGGCCTTCCGTGCCGCCGCCGCCGCCGCCGCCCTCCGCCGCCGCTACCACTGCTGTCACCACCGATGGCACCACCGCTGGCACCACCGCTGGCAACGTCGCCACCACCAACGCCGCTGCCATCGCCGCCGCCCCTGCCGCCGCCGCCCCCGCAGCCGTGGCCACCGCCGCCGCCGCCACCGCCCCCATCTCCGCCGCTCCTACCACCGCCGCCCCCGCTGCCGCCCCCGCTGCCGCCCCCGCTGCCTCCCCCGCTGCCGCCGCCGCCGTCGTCTCCCCTGCCACCGCCGCCACCACCGCTCCCGCCGCCCCCGCAGCCGCCGCCCCCACCGCCGCCCCCGTCCCCGCCTCCCCCGCCGCCGGGTTTGCGGCCCTCCGCGCCGCCGCTGCCGCGCCGTTGGAGCCCGCGGGCGGCACCCTAAACCCGTGGCTCAAGTTGGCGGCGGCGGCGAGCGGACCATACGTGCCGCCGCCGCCATCTACCGCCGCTGCTACCACCGCCGCATCCACCGCCACCGCCCCCGCCGCCGCTCCCGCCGCCGCTGGCCCTGCCGCTCCCGCCGCCGTAGCCCCCGCTCCCGCTGCCAACGCTGGGTGGGAGGGCCTCGGCGCCGCGGCGGCGGCGGCGGCGGCGGCGGCGGCGGCGGCAGCGAACGAGGGTGCGTGTGTGACGTGCGGCGTGGACGACGACGACGGGGTGCTGTGCGACGGCTGCGACGCCGTGTTCCACCCCGCCTGCGTGGGTCTCGCCGACGTGCCCGAGGTTGACTGGTTCTGCCAGCTGTGCGCCGATGGCGGCGTCACGGAGGCGGGCGCGGGGGTCGCCGCAAGAGCCGCCGTGCGCGCTGGCATCCGCCGCGCCCCCGCCGCCCCTGGCCCCGCCACCCCCACCGCCCCCGCCGTCCCCACCGCCGCCGCCACTGCCGTCGCCGCCACTGCCCCCGCCATCACCCCCGCCGTCACCCCCGCGGTCACTGCCGCTGCCACCGCCGACCCCGCCGCCGCCGCAGGAACCGCCGCCGCCGTGCCGTCCAAGCCCGCGGGCGGCGGCGGCGGCAAACTGTCCGCTCCCGCCGCCCCCGCC
>Ga0307489_10000104_pt1 | contig 42171 bp, 38 predicted proteins | sample SB12metaG_FD_202247 | JGI IMG/M metagenome (GOLD analysis project Ga0307489, IMG submission 202247) | Sea-ice brine microbial communities from Beaufort Sea near Barrow, Alaska, United States - SB 1.2 | ecosystem: Environmental > Aquatic > Marine > Coastal | place: USA: Alaska | collected... | reverse complement strand
CAGCCGCTATTGCAACTAATGTATAGAAAGGCTGTGTTTCTGTATCCAAAGATTATAATATACCTCAAGTTATAAGCAATGGGGTAAAAAAAAATTAAGGAAGTACACGCTATGATACATGTAGTTGAACCTTTGCTTAGAACAACGTATTCTTAGGTACCCGATTTTAGTGTAAATACGTGTTTAGAGGCTTTTTGCTATTGTTTAAATAGATCTTAAAGTAAAAGGAACACTTTTATAACCTCATTGAAACGATGGTTAAAGCAGCTAAAATTTATCAAACCAAACGTATATGCGCATAACTATGAGCCTCAATAAGAGTCTGTATTAGCGAAACCATAAGAAGTATCAAAACTATTAAATACGCTTTGAAAGTAGCGGTTTTAGTAAAAAAAAAATAGTAACAAAAATAGCATGCTAACAATTAAGCTTAAAAACCACAAATTTTAGAGGTCACCAATTACATGTATTGTTTTTTGGGGAAGAAAAGAGCGTTCGTAATTGCATTAGAATATAGGGCACCTATTTTAAAGGATCGAATCTATAAATTTTTGTTATCAACTAATTGTAATTATTCATACAAAAATAGGGTGTACATAAATCTAAAAATATAAATTTGTAATCTAATTATTAATCAGAATTATGTCAGAAAATATTGAAAAAATAAAATGTTTAATTATTGGTTCTGGTCCTGCAGGGTATACTGCAGCAATTTATGCAGCCAGAGCAGACATGAAACCTGTGATGTATACAGGAATGCAAATGGGTGGTCAATTAACCACCACAACAGAAGTGGATAATTTTCCAGGGTACGCAGATGGTACAGATGGTCCTGCCATGATGGAAGATTTAAAAAAACAGGCTGAACGTTTTGGGACGGAAGTGCGTTTTGGAATGGCAACTAAAGTAGAATTAAGTGATAAAGTTGGAGGCATCCATAAAGTGGTTGTTGATGAAAATAAACACATTGAAGCAGAAACAATTATTATTTCTACGGGAGCAACTGCAAAATATTTAGGTATTGAAAGTGAGCAACGCTTAATTGGAGGTGGGGTTTCCGCTTGCGCAACCTGTGATGGTTTTTTCTACAAAGGGCAAGATGTTGTTGTTGTAGGAGCTGGAGATACTGCAGCTGAAGAAGCTACCTACCTATCAAATATTTGTAGTAAAGTTACTGTTTTGGTGCGGAAAGATTTTATGAGGGCCTCTAAGGCGATGCAACACAGGGTAGAAAAAACTAAAAATATTGAAGTTTTATACAATACAGAAATTGATGAGGTTTTAGGCGATACTGTTGTGGAAGGTGTGAGAGCGATCAATAATAAAACGCAAGAAAAGTACGTTATTCCTGTAACAGGAGTTTTTATAGCAATTGGTCACACACCAAATTCAGACTTGTTTAAAGGTGTTTTAGAGATGGATGAAACAGGGTATTTAATTACAGAAGGAAAAACAACAAAAACAAATTTCCCCGGAGTTTTTGCTGCTGGCGATATCCAAGATAAAGAATATAGACAAGCGGTAACTGCAGCAGGTACCGGTTGTATGGCTGCTTTAGATGCAGAACGTTACATCGGAGCTTTAGAATAAATTTTTAGTAAAATAAATGAACAAAAAAAGAGATTACTGTTAAGTAATCTCTTTTTTTGTTCATTTATTTCAAAAAGGTTTTTAAACCTCTACGGAAGCTTTCATTGATTTTCTGTACGTAAAAGAATTAAAAATATTTCTCTTACCAAAATTATTCATAGATTTTGAGTTTACAAACTTTCCAAAAAGGATTTTGCTAACACCAAAGTATTCATATTTATTACCATCTGTAAAAGTAACTTCTAATAGCATACTTTTGTGGTGCCAATCTGCAACTTGAAATTCTGTAATAGTCGTTTTGTAAGCCTCTAAATTCGCTTCTTTAGTTTCTGGAGCAATGCTTACTAAAAAATGATAACCATCTATAATTTGAGTACTCATAACGTCTGCTTCATCCTTTTTTTCCTGTTCTTGAAATTTATCTGGATGCCATTCTTTAACTAAACCTCTATAGCTAGTTTTAAGTGCTTTCAAATTAATAGGGCCTTCAACTTTAAAAAGTTTTTTATATTCTTTAATACGTTTCATTATTGTGATTTCAAATTGCGTGCAAAAGTACTGATAAAAAAGAGATTAGCTATTTTTTAATAGTTTTATTTTTTTAATAGTTTGATGTCTACGCAAGTAAAGAAAATAAAGAAGCGGATGTCATTCCGAATTCGAAATTAGAACGCAATAAGGTCCTATTTATCAGCATGGTATTATGTGCGATGCTTTTTGAGCTCGATGTTTACTCTTACAATCCTAATTCTTTTCTCTCTTTAACATTACCAACACCATTTTTTTGCCAATAAGCAGATTGAATTGTTTTTATCTTGTCGGCTCTTGTTGTTAATGTTTTACCTTTTTGGCTAATTGTTTCCTCCCAAGATTCAATGGCATACGGAAAGTCTTTTGTTGCTTCAATAGTGAGTGTTCTTTTTAATGTAGGATACTTTAGGGTATACTTTATAAAACCTCCTTTTATTTTTAGGGAAGCTTCCGCTTTATATGCTTTTATTTGCTGATGATGCAATGCTAAAAACTCAAACGCCGGAATGACATCTAAATTTCCAACAGGCAAACTTTCTGGAGAAATTCGCAGCCGATTCCAAAGCTCATTTTCCAAAATATTTTTTTGAAGTGTTTGTCTTCTGTCTGCATTACTTTCAAAATACGAATGAAAATCTACTTCAAAATTCGCCCTATTATTGAGCTGAACAAAGGTGTTTCCGCACCATTCTTGAGATGAGAAAGAAACTTTTAACGCTTGTTGGTTCCTTTGAATAGGAGAGAATGTACTTGTCATTATAGCGTATGGATAAATTCCAGTGACAAATTTTTTGGTACTATTCAATTTTAATATCGGTATGTTATTATCATTGCGACCGTCTGCTTTTACTTGTTTTTCTGGAAGAAAATCTTCGGTAACAAAAATATGTACAGCCCGTCCTTCATGAAGTGCGCCATAGCGCGCTTGGGTTAATTTGTAGGAAGTTATTTCTGCTTTTCCTTGAGACCAATAGGCATTAAATTTCGAATCTTTTTTGAAACTGGGTAGTTCCTTTTCTAATTTAGATACCGTTTTTTTAGTATCAATATTTGAACAGAAAATAAAAAAAAGACTTGTAATAATTGAGAGGTAAAGTTTTAGTTGATAGGTCATTTATAATAATTTATAACCAATTTACGATAAAACAAAAATCTATCAGAATAGAAAATAATAATTAACACTTTTAAATAAAAAAAGACCCTCAATAAAGAAGGTCTTTTCAATAAATAACTAAATTTATAAAATGGACACTATTTTTAGAAACAGTATTTATTCTCTGCTTTTACTTTTTCTGCGATTTGATTTCGCAACGCAACTACATTCGGGTAGTTTGTGTATTTTGTAAAGCGTTTCAAGCCTGTTAACATCATGCGTTGCTCGTCACCCTCAGTAAAAGAAATAATACTTTCTTTTCCTTTGTTTTCAATAGTCTCTACTGCATGGTATAAATACAGCTTAGACATTGCAATCTGTTCAGATTGTGATGCTTCACCAAAACGTTTTGCATTTTTCTCTGTTCTTAAAATTGCAGATTCTGCCATGTATATTTCAATTAAAATATCTGACGCTGCAATTAATAATTGTTGATGCTTGTCTAAATCCGGTCCATATTTTTGAATTGCTGCACCCGCAACCATTAAAAATGTTTTCTTTAATTTTGAAAGTATGTCTTTTTCTTCAGAAAATAGTATTGAATAATCTGGTGTGTCAAAAGAAGGTATTCCCATTAATTCCTCTGAAACGGCTGTTGCTGGTCCTAACAAGTCAACATGCCCTTTCATTGCTTTCTTTATCAACATACCAACAGAAAGCATTCTGTTAATTTCGTTCGTTCCCTCGTAAATTCTTGCAATTCTTGCATCTCTCCAGGCAGATTCCATTGGGGTTTCTTCAGAGAATCCCATACCTCCAAAAATTTGGATTCCTTCATCTGCACAATTTTGCACGTCTTCAGAAACAGCCACTTTTAAAATAGAACATTCAATGGCATATTCTTCAACACCTTTTAATTCTGCTTCTTGATGTGTACTTCCCGCCGCAACTCTCAACTCAATTCTATCTTCAATATCCTTTGCAGCTCTGTAAGATGCAGATTCGCCAACATATGCATTGGTCGTCATTTCTGCTAATTTTGTTTTAATTGCACCAAAATCTGCAATAGGAGTTTTAAACTGTCTGCGCTCTGTAGCATATCTTACACCATATGTAATTACTCTTCTTTGAGAGTCTAAACAGGCTGCTGCCAATTTAATACGACCTACATTTAAAGCATTCATTGCTATTTTAAAACCTTCTCCACGTCCTGCTAACATATTTTCTGCAGCAATCACAGTGTCATTAAAAAACACCTGTCTTGTAGAAGAAGCTCTAATTCCTAATTTGTGCTCTTCTTCTCCCATGGTAATTCCATTAGGGGCGTCTTTGTCATATTCAACGATAAATCCTGTAATATTTTTATCGTTTTCTATTCTTGCAAAAACAATCATTAGACGACAAAAACCAGCATTCGAAATCCACATTTTTTGCCCGTTAATCTTATATGATTTTCCGTCTTCAGAAATTTCTGCTGTAGTTTTTCCAGAATTTGCATCTGAACCTGCTTCAGGCTCTGTTAAACAATAGGCACCAAACCATTCTCCTGCGGCTAGTTTAGGGATGTATTTTTCTTTCTGTTCTTGGGTACCATATAAGGTAATTGGAAGTGTTCCAATTCCGGTATGTGCACCAAAAGCAGTGCTAAAAGAACCGGTTCCAGAAGAAATATAATCACAGGTCAACATCGTAGATACAAAGCCCATACCAAGACCACCAAATTCTTCTGGTACAGCCACACCTAAGAAACCTAATTCTCCAGCTTTACGCATTACTTCTTCAGTTAAAGCATAGTCTTTTGCCTCGAAACGCGCTTTGTGAGGAATGATTTCTCGATCATTAAATTCCATCACTGCTTCTTTCATCATTTGTTGCTCTTCCGTAAAGTCCTCTGGAGTAAATACGTCTTCGCAATTGGTTTCTTTTACAAGAAATTGACCACCTCTTAATAATTTTTTATTTGTTGTTTCCATTTTCTGTTTTTAATTTATGATGTTCTTACGTGCAACATAAGAAGTCAACTGAACTACTAATTTTTAGAACTTTTGAGTCTTAGGACTCAAGTCCATTCCACTTTTGGGTTTCTTTAATTAGGAGAGAAACTCAAATACACCAGCGGCACCTTGCCCTGTTCCAACACACATCGTCACCATGCCATACTTATTTTTTAGGTCCCGCTTGCGCATCTCATCAAACAACTGCACGGATAATTTTGCACCTGTACAGCCTAAAGGATGTCCTAATGCAATGGCGCCGCCATTTACATTTATAATCTCTTTGTTTAAGTTTAACTCGCGCGTTACTGCTAAGGACTGAGAAGCAAATGCCTCATTCAATTCTATTAATTCTATAGCATTCTGTTGCAAACCTGCTTGTTTTAAAACTTTCGGTATTGCAGCAACAGGACCAATTCCCATAATTCTTGGTGCTACACCAGCGGCAGCATAATTTACGACTCTTGCAATTGGTTCAAGATTTAACTCTTTTACCATTGCTTCGCTCATCACCATTACAAAAGCGGCACCATCACTCATTTGAGACGAGTTTCCTGCGGTAACACTTCCGTTCGCTGCAAAGACCGATCTTAATTTATTCAAAGCAGCAATCGAAGTTCCAGCTCTTGGACCTTCGTCTTTATGAACCGTATATTTCCGTGTCGCTTTTTTTCCATCGGTACCTAAGTACGTTTCTTCAACTTCAATAGGAACTATTTGGTCTTGAAAACGATTTTCTGCTTGTGCTTTTAAAGCTTTCATATGAGAGTTAAAAGCAAACTCATCTTGATCTTCTCTTGAAATTTTAAATTGGTTTGCTACGGCTTCTGCAGTATTTCCCATTCCCCAATAATAATCTGCATGACCCTCTTTAATAGTATTGTAATTTAATTCGGGTCTAAAGCCTGTCATTGGCACAGAGCTCATGCTTTCTGCTCCACCTGCAATAATGCAACTTGCCATTCCTGCTTGAATTTTGGCAGCAGCCATTGCAATGGTTTCTAGTCCTGAAGAACAAAATCTATTTACAGTAACTCCAGGGACGTCCACTGAATTTAATCCTATTAAAGAGATAAAGCGTGCCATATTTAATCCTTGCGAACCTTCTGGCATTGCGTTCCCTACAATTACATCATCAATACGTTTTACGTCTAGATTTGGTAACTCTTTCATCATGTGCTGAATGGTTTCTGCACCTAATTCGTCTGCACGTTTGAAGCGAAAAACACCTTTTGGAGCTTTTGCAACTGCAGTTCTATATGCTTTTACGATGTATGCTTGTTTGCTCATAATTTCTAGTTTCTTAAAGGTTTTCCTGTTTTTAACATACTTTGAATTCGTTCTAAGGTTTTACGTTCTGTACACAGCGATAAAAAGGCTTCTCTTTCCAGGTCTAGTAAATACTGTTCTGTAACAAATGTTGGTTCAGATAAATCTCCACCAGCCATCACATAGGCTAGCTTATTGGCTATTTTCATATCGTGTTCACTTATGTATCTCGAGTCTTTCATTGCATCTGTTCCTACTAAGAACATTCCCAAAGCTTGTTTTCCTAATACTTTTACGTCTGTTCTAGTTACAGGTTGCGTGTAACCACTTTCTGCCATTAATTTAGCATGTGCTTTTGCGGTTGCAATTTGTCTGTCTTTATTTACAACAACAATATCTTTTCCTTTTTGAAGTAAGCCTAAATCGAATGCTTCGTGGGCAGAAGTGGATACTTTTGCCATACCAATAGTTAAAAAGTTTTCTTGCAAAACATTCAGTTCAACATCTCCTTTGCTAAAAGAATCAGATGCTCTTAAGGCCATTTCTTTAGAACCACCACCACCTGGAATTACACCAACGCCAAATTCCACTAAGCCCATATACGTTTCTGCTGCTGCTACTACTTTGTCTGCGTGTAAAGAAATTTCACAACCACCACCTAAAGCCATTCCATGCGGAGCAGAAATAGTTGGTATTGCTGAATACCGCATGCGCATCATTGTATCTTGGAAATATTTAATAGCATAATTTAATTCGTCATATTCTTGCTCTACCGCCATCATGAAAATCATACCAATATTTGCACCCACAGAGAAGTTTGGGGCTTGATTACCAATAACCAAACCTTGAAAATCTTTTTCTGCCAAGTCAATTGCTTTGTTAACTCCCGCTAAAACGTCTCCACCAATGGTATTCATTTTAGATTGGAACTCTAAATTTAAAATTCCATCTCCTAAATCTTCAATGACAACTCCAGAATTTTTGAAAACTTCCTTTGATTTCCTAATGTTATCTAGAATGATAAATGACTCTTGACCGGGTTTTTTAGCTAGGTCTTTTGTAGGAATATCATAAAAATAAGTGGCGCCTTCTTTAACAGCGTAAAAAGAATTAGAACCAGTGGCTAACATTTCTGTTACCCAAGTTGCAGGCAATACACCTTCAGCCTTCATAAGTTCTATTCCTTTTGCTACACCTACAGCATCCCAAATTTCGAAAGGTCCGTTTTCCCAACCAAAACCAGCTTTCATGGCATCATCTATTTTGTAGATTTCATCAGAAATTTCTGGAATTCTATTTTGAACATACGCAAACATCGCTGCAAAGTTCTTTCTGTAAAATTCACCAGCTTTATCTTTTCCACCAATTAATACTTTGAAACGATCAATGGGTTTGTCAATTGTTTTTGTCAATTCTAAGGTTGCAAATTTTGCTTTTTTAGCAGGACGGTACTCTAAGGTGTCTAAATCTAAAGTTAAGATTTCTTTTCGACCTTCTGCATTTACAGTTTTTTTGTAAAAACCTTGTCCTGTTTTACTTCCTAGCCATTTGTTTTCCATCATTGTATTGATGAAACCTGGGAGCTTGAATAATTCGTGTGCTTCGTCATCAGGACAATTGTCATAAATTCCGTTTGCAACGTGCACTAAGGTGTCTAAACCAACAACATCTACGGTTCTAAAAGTAGCAGATTTTGGTCTGCCAATAACGGGTCCTGTTAATTTATCAACTTCCTCAACCGTTAAGCCCAATTCTTTTACCTGGTGAAATAAAGATTGGATTCCAAAAATACCAATTCTATTTCCTATAAATGCAGGTGTATCTTTGGCTAAGACCGAAGTTTTGCCTAAAAACTTTTCACCGTACATCATTAAGAAATCGGTAACTTCTTGGTTACAATCGGGTCCCGGAACAACTTCAAAAAGTTTTAAATATCGAGGTGGATTAAAAAAGTGCGTTACGGCAAAATGCTTCTGAAAATCTTCACTTCTTCCTGCATTCATAAATTGAATAGGAATACCAGAAGTGTTTGAAGAGATAATTGTTCCCGGTGTTCTGAATTTTTCTAATTTTTCAAAAACAATTTTTTTAATATCGAGTCTTTCAACCACTACTTCCATAATCCAGTCTACATTGGCCACTTTTGCAATATCATCTTCCAGATTACCAACGGTAATTCTGCTTGCAAATTTCTGGTGATAAATTGGTGAAGGTTTCGATTTTAAAGAGGTTGCTAAGGCATCATTTACAATACGATTGCGAACAACTTTATCTTCTAACGTAAGTCCTTTTGCTTTTTCTTTCTCCGTTAGTGCTCTTGGGACAATGTCCAATAAAAGAACTTCTACACCAATATTAGCAAAGTGACAAGCAATACCACTTCCCATAATTCCGGAACCAATAATTGCTACTTTTTTAATTCTTCTAGTCATTTGATTGATTTTTATACTGCTTTTTTGCTGATTTCTTTATAAATTTCTTTGTCTGCAATTAATTTGTTAATTTTAGAAGTTACATTAAAAAAGCCCTCTAAATCTTTAGCTGTAACATGGTCAATTACGGTTTCATTAAATTGAATAACATGTCCTTTTGATACGCGACGCATCTCTTTTCCGAAGTCTGTTAGTTTTATAATAATACTTCTGCCATCCTCAGGGTTTTTTTCTCTAAAAATAGCGCCTTTATCTTCGATGTTTTTTAAAATTCTGGAAAGACTCGTTGGCTCCATGCCCATTAAAGGTCCTAAAGCGGTCGAAGGTGTTCCTTTTTCTTTATCAATATTTAATAAAACAAAGGCTGTAGCCATGGTACTGTCGTGTTTTACCGCTTGCTCATTGTACATTTTTGCAACTGCTTGCCAAGTTGCTCGTAATTGATGATCTACTGATTTTTGCTTGTTCATTCCTCCAAATATATAAAAATTTATTATGCATGCATAGTAAATTGTAAAAAAGTTATGCATGCATAGTAAATTTAACATTAAATAAAGCGTAACGTTTTTAGTTGTTTAGCTACTAATGCATAGAAATAATGTAATATTGTTTGCTTTTATATTCGGAAAATATTTAAAATTTATACATGAAAAATTTATTAGAAATTAATAATGTAGTAAAAAAATATGGGAACTTTACTGCTTTAAATGGTGTTTCTATGCACATACAAAAAGGAAGTGTCTATGGTTTATTAGGGCCAAATGGCGCAGGAAAAACATCATTAATTAGAATTATTAATCAAATAACAATGCCAGATAGTGGATCTATAATTTTAGACGGAGAAGTTTTGGCACCCCATCATACGGCACAAATTGGTTATTTGCCAGAAGAACGTGGTTTGTATAAATCTATGAAGGTAGGTGAGCAAGCATTGTATTTAGCTCAGTTAAAAGGATTGAGTAAGGCTGAGGCTAAAAAACGCTTACAATATTGGTTTGAGAAATTTGACATTGCTGCCTGGTGGGATAAGAAAATTGAAGAACTTTCTAAAGGAATGGCGCAAAAAATACAATTCATTGTTACGGTAATGCACAATCCTAAATTACTTATTTTTGATGAGCCTTTTTCTGGTTTTGATCCGATAAATGCACAATTAATTGCCAGTGAAATTTTACAATTACGAGAGCATGGTGCAACTATTATTTTTTCTACACACAGAATGGAGTCCGTTGAGGAAATGTGTGATGAAATTGCTTTGATTGATAAATCGAATAAAATATTAGATGGAAAGTTAGTGGATATCAAAAGAGCCTTTAGAACCCATACGTTTCAAGTTGGTTTAAAAACAGCAAACCCGAATGAGGTAGCGCAAGAGTTAAGAGAAAATTTTAAAGTTTTTCCTGCAGATTTTAAACTATTAAATGAAGGCTTAGCTTTAAATGTAAAGTTGAATGCGACTGATAATTCTAATGATTTATTATCATTTTTAACAAGCAGAGGAGAAGTGCAACATTTTGTAGAATTGATACCAAATGCAAACGATATTTTTATTCAGGCAATTAACAAAAACAGTACATTATGAGCAAGTTAAAATTAATTATTCATCGAGAATTTATTGCGAAGGTTCGGAACAAATCTTTTATAATGATGACTTTTTTAAGTCCCCTTTTATTGGTGGGTATGGGGGCTCTTGTTTTTTTTCTAGTGCAAAAAAATGATGAAAAAATAAAGGAAATTGTGTACGTAGATAATTCTGGAATATTTTCTAAAGAAGATTTTAAGGATACAAATTCGATTAAATATCAAGATTATTCAGCTTTTGGAATTGAAGAAACAAAGAAAGAGGTTGAAGAAGGAAGCTATTACGGAGCGCTTATAATTCCAAAACAAGACAGCTTAGAATTGTTGGCAACTGCTATAGAATTTTATTCAAAAGAGGCTCCAGGAATGGCCATAATGAGTTCTTTAGAAAATAAGATTGAGAAGAAAATTAGAAACAAAAAATTGAATAGTTTTGGGATCAATTTGGAAAAAATAAAGGCTTCAAAAATTAACACATCTATAAAAATGCTTAATTTTTCTGGCGAAGAATCCACGAAGTTAATTAATGGATTAAAAATTGGTTTTGGTGCAATTGCGGGTTATTTACTACTAATGTTTGTGATTATTTATGGAAATTCGGTAATGCGAAGTGTTATTGAAGAAAAGACAAGTAGAATTGTAGAAATTATTGTTTCCTCTGTAAAACCATTCCAATTAATGTTGGGTAAAATTTTAGGAAATGCTTCTGCAGGCTTATTGCAGTTCTTTATTTGGGGGATTCTAATATGTATAATCGCTACCGTAGCCTCCGCTATTTTTGGTGTAGATTTGGTAGAAATGCAAACAGCCAAAGTTCCTTCGGAACAAATGGATGCTATGAAAGAAGCTGCTGGAGGAGATAAAATGCAACTACTGATTCAAGAGATTTTAAGGTTGCCCTTATTAAAAATGTTTGTTTTGTTTATTTTTTACTTTTTAGGAGGCTTTATGTTGTACAGTTCTTTGTTTGCTGCAATTGGTGCAGCCGTAGATAATGAAACAGACACACAGCAATTTATGTTGCCCATTATGCTTCCTTTAATTCTAGGGTTTTATGTTGGTTTTACAACTGTTATTAACGATCCGCATGGATCCATTGCTGTGTTGTTTTCGCAAATTCCGTTCACAAGCCCGATTGTGATGCTTATGAGAGTGCCATTTGGTGTATCTTGGACTGAGTTGGCAATTTCTATGACCTTATTATTAGTTACTTTTGTTTTTATGGTTTGGTTGTCTGCAAAAATTTACAGAGTTGGTATTTTAATGTATGGTAAAAAGCCAACGTATAAAGATTTATATAAATGGATAAAATACAAAGGATAAATGCAAAATAAATTAGGACAGGTTGCAGAGACAATTGTAGAAGAAGCAAATTCTATATTAGATTATACTTTTACCTTTAGTAGAGAAATAAGTATTTCTTTTAAAGCATTATTAATTGTTGCATTTGCGCTTCTTGTAACAGCTTTTGTCCTAAAAATAGTAAGAAGGTTTATCACTCGGAAAATGCCTGCAATTGATAAAATTAAATTTGTAAGTGTCTTTAGTTACATAAGGTGGGTGGTGTTTTTAGTTATTTTTCTAATTACTTTAGACGCTGCTGGTGTAAATGTAACCGCAGTTTTTGCTGCCTCAGCCGTACTTTTAATAGGGGTTGGTTTGGCTTTGCAAACTTTATTTCAAGATATTATATCAGGTATTTTTATTCTCGTAGATCAATCTGTACATGTAGGTGATATCATTGAGTTAGAGGGAAAAGTGGGTAGAGTGCTAGACATAAAGCTTAGAACTACAAGAGCTGTCACCATCGATAATAAAGTCTTAATAATCCCGAACCATCTTTATTTAACGAATATTCTCTTTAATTGGACACAAAATGGAACAGAAACAAGAGAATCTGTGGCGGTAGGTGTTTCTTACGGAAGTGATGTAGCACTTGTAAAACAATTGTTACTTGCTGCCGCAAAAAGTCACAAAACAATTTTAAATTTTCCAGAACCCAAAGTTTTATTTACAGATTTTGCGGATAGTTCTTTAAATTTTAGACTTATTTTTACATTAAATGATAGCTTTCAAGCAAGATTTGTGCAAAGTGACATGCGTTTCGAAATAGATAAAAAATTTAGAGAGAATGGAGTTACAATTCCTTTTCCACAGAGAGATGTGCATGTTTTTCAGAATAAATTATAAATAAAAAAGCTGCTAAATTGAAGCGTTAAGTTGGACTATTTATTTCAGCAAAACGTTGAAATTCTAAAATTAAAAATAAATGAGTAAAATATTAATAATAGAAGACGAAGCCGCGATTAGAAGAGTTTTAACAAAAATTATTTCTGAAGAAAATGAATCTTATGTTGTGGAGGAGGCAGAAGACGGCTTGTTAGGAATCGAAATGATTAAAAATAACGATTACGATTTGGTTTTATGTGATATAAAAATGCCTAAACTGGATGGTGTTGAGGTGTTAGAAAAAGCGAAGAAAATAAAACCAGAAATACCAATTGTTATGATTTCTGGTCATGGAGATATAGATACAGCTGTGAACACAATGCGTCTAGGAGCTTTTGATTATATCTCTAAACCACCAGACTTAAATAGACTTTTAAATACGGTAAGAAATGCTTTAGACACCAAAGTATTAATTGTAGAAAATAAACGATTAAAGAAAAAAGTAAGTAAAAGTTACCAGATAATTGGTGAAAGTACTGCGATTTCTCACATAAAGAGTATTATTGAAAAAGTAGCACCTACAGACGCAAGAGTTTTAATTACGGGGCCAAACGGAACAGGAAAGGAATTGGTTGCGCACTGGTTGCACGAAAAATCAGATCGAGTAAATGCACCGATGGTGGAGGTAAACTGTGCTGCAATTCCTTCAGAATTAATAGAAAGTGAATTATTCGGACACGTAAAAGGTTCTTTTACAGGAGCAAATAAAGATAGGGCAGGTAAGTTTGAAGCTGCAAATGGAGGAACTATTTTTTTGGATGAAATAGGTGATATGAGTCTGCCTGCACAAGCAAAAGTGCTGCGAGTTTTACAAGAAAGTAGTATTTCTAGAGTGGGTTCTGATAAAGATATAAAAGTGGATGTAAGAATTGTTGCTGCCACGAATAAAAACCTAAAAAAAGAAATTTTAGAGGGTAGATTTCGAGAAGATTTATTTCACAGGCTAGCAGTCATTCTAATTAAAGTTCCTTCATTAAACGATCGAAGAGAAGACATTCCTTTATTAGTGAATTTTTTCACCAATAAAATATCTGTAGAACAAGGAACTCCTGAAAAAATATTTTCAGAGGCAGCCATTAAGTTATTGCAGGAATATGATTGGACAGGGAATATCCGGGAGTTAAGAAACGTTGTAGAGCGTTTAATAATTCTTGGAGAAAAAGAGGTGTCTGCAAAGGATATAAAATTATTCGCTAGTAAATAGCATTGTAAAGAATTGAAAGTGAAAAGTGAAAAGTGAAAAGTGAAGATTGAAGATTGAAAAATAAAAATGCCCCTTTGAAATTTCAGATGATTTTTATCTTTTGAGACCATAAATAAATACAGAAAAGTAAAAAAGGGAATCAAAATATTTTGATTCCCTTTTCTCGTAAAATTTAGTGCCTTTTATTTTTTAATATCAAATAAATCAAGTTGCATCACTTTTGTCCAAGCAGCAACAAAATCTTTTACAAAACGTTCTTTTGCATCGTCTGCAGCATACACTTCTGCAATAGCTCTTAGCTCTGTGTTTGATCCAAAAATTAAATCGGTTCTAGTTCCTCTATATTTGATAACACCTGTTTTTCTATCGGATCCTTCAAATAAGCTATCCTCTTTAGAAGTTGCTTTCCAGGTGTTGCTAAAATCTAAAATATTTACTAAGAAATCATTCGTAAGTGTGCCAACAGCATCTGTAAAAACACCGTATTTAGAAGCGTCATAATTGGTTCCTAAAGCGCGCATACCAGCAATTAAAACAGTCATTTCTGGAATGCTAAGTGTTAATAATTGGGCTTTGTCAATCAATAATTCTTCTGCTGCTAGGTTTAAATCTTTTTTAATAAAATTTCTAAATCCATCTGCTTTCGGCTCTAAATAGCCAAAAGAAGCAACATCCGTTTGCTCTTGAGAAGCATCTCCTCTTCCTGAGGTAAAAGGAACATCAATATCATATCCTGAATTTTTTACTCCTTTTTCAACGGCTACAGTTCCTCCTAGAACAATTAAATCTGCCATAGAAACGTGTCCTTTAAAATCTTTTTGAATTGCCTCTAAAATAGTCAGTACTTTATGGAGTTCGTACGGGTTGTTTACCGCCCAACTTTTTTGTGGTTCTAAACGAATTCTTCCACCATTTGCACCACCTCGCATGTCTGAGCCTCTAAAGGTTGAAGCAGATGCCCAAGCCGTAGTGGCTAATTGAGAAATTGATAAATTAGTATTTGAAATTGCTTTTTTTAATGTGGCAACTTCTGCGTCAGAAAGCACTGTTCCTTGCGGAATTGGATCTTGCCAAAGCAATTCTTCTTTGGGCGTGTCTGGACCTAAATATCTAGAAATTGGACCCATATCTCTGTGTGTTAATTTATACCATGCTCTTGCAAAAGCATCTTCAAAAGCTTTGTGATCTTCATGAAAACGTTTAGAAATTTCCAAGTATTTAGGATCTACTTTTAAGGCGATATCAGCAGTGGTCATCATTAAATCTTGTGTATTATTTGCATCGCCAGCTTTGGGTGCTCTTTTTGCATTTGAGGCAGCTGTTGGTTTCCATTGATGTGCGCCTGCAGGACTTTTGGTTAATTCCCAGTCATAATTTAATAAAACATCAAAATAATCATGATCCCAGGTGATGGGGTTTGGTGTCCAGGCACCTTCTATTCCACTTGTAATGGTATCATCTGAAACACCCGATTTGTAAGAGTTTTTCCAACCAGTACTCATTTCTTCTATAGGAGCTCCATGTGGTGACGGTCCAACATAGGTAGCTGGGTCTGCCGCACCATGTGCTTTACCAAAGGTGTGTCCTCCTGCTGTAAGCGCAACAGTTTCTTCATCATTCATCGCCATTCTACCAAAGGTTTCTCTAATGTCTTTTGCAGAGCCCATTGGATCCGGATCTCCATTGGGTCCTTCCGGATTTACATAAATCCAACCCATCATTACAGCACCAAGAGGATCTTCTAATTCTCCTTCAGCATATCTTTCTTTATTTTCTCCAAAAACAGTTTCAGAACCCCAATAGATGTCTTGTTCTGGTTCCCAAACATCTTCACGTCCACCAGCAAAGCCAAAGGTTTCAAATCCCATAGATTCCATTGCGCAGTTGCCCGCAAGAATCATTAAATCTGCCCAAGATAATTTGTTTCCATACTTCTTTTTAATAGGCCAAAGTAATAAACGTGCTTTGTCTAAATTACCATTGTCTGGCCAACTATTTATGGGCGCAAAACGTTGCGATCCAGAACGTGCTCCACCACGCCCGTCTCCAACTCTATAGGTGCCAGCACTATGCCATGCCATGCGAACCATGAAAGGGCCATAATTACCATAATCTGCTGGCCACCAATCTTGTGAATCCGTCATAAAATGGAGCACATCTTTTTTTAATTCTGCATAATCAATGCTATTAAAAGCAGCTGCGTAGTCAAAATCTGTAGCCATTGGGCTTGATGCTACTCCGTTTTGACGCAGAATATTTAATTTTAGTTCATGGGGCCAAAAATCTCGCACAGAAGTTCCATTACCTGCTGTTTGTTTTTGAGTACCTCCCATAAATGGGCATTTACTAATATCGCTGTTTTTTTCCATGGTTCATTAATTTGATTTCTGGTTACAAACTTACAGTAATTAGTTAAATAATTTTTATCTATAGTTTTTATTTTAGAATAGTAAAAATTGATCAACTGTTAATTATTGATGCTTCAAGTTACGTAATTTTTTAAAGATCTATTTAAAGCAGTACATGGCTAATTTTTGCAGTTTAAAACTATAAATAAATCTAATGGCAACATAAAAAGTTACCATTAACTTTTTTACTTATTTTTTTGTAACATTTTTACCTTTGAGGCAGTATAAAAGAGCATATTAATAATTATAAAATTTATATAAAATGGCAACAGCAGTTGGTAAAAAATTTCCAAATTTAAACGTAGATGCAATGAACGAAATGGGCGATACGTTTAAATTAAACGCATTAGAAGAAGCAATAAATAACAAGAAAAAAGTGTTGTTGTTTTGGTACCCAAAAGATTTTACATTTGTTTGTCCTACTGAATTACATGCTTTTCAAGCAGCATTGGCCGAGTTTGAAAAAAGAAATACAATTGTAATTGGTGCTTCTTGTGATACACCAGAAGTACATTTTGCATGGTTAAGTACTTCTAAAGAGAATGGTGGAATTGAAGGTGTAACATACCCAATTTTAGCAGATACAAATAGAAACTTAGCATCAATCTTAGGTATCTTAGACATTTCAAATGAAACATTTGACGAGGATTCACAAACAATTCAAGTAGAAGGAGATAACGTAACTTATAGAGCAACGTATTTGATTGATGAAGAAGGAACTGTTTTTCATGAAGGAATTAATCACATGCCTGTAGGTAGAAATGTAAACGAATTTTTACGTTTAATTGACGCGTATGCACATGTGCAAACTCATGGGGAAGTATGTCCGGCAAACTGGGAAGAAGGAAAAACAGCAATGGCTCCAAATGCTAAAGGAACTGCAGAATATTTATCGGATCATTTAAACTAATAAACACAAAAAGAGTTCTATTTCGTGTCACAATTGGGAAATTTTGGCACGAAATTCTTTTTAAAAATAAAATAAATAAAACAATGGTACAAGAATTAACAGAAGATAACTTACAAGCAATTGTAAGCGGAAACGATAAGGTAATTGTGCAATATTCTGCTACTTGGTGCGGCAATTGTAGAATCATGAAGCCAAAATTTAAAAAGCTAGCGTCAGAACTAGACAGTATAAAATTTGTAATTGTGGATGCAGAAAAATTTCCTGAAAGCAGAAAGTTAGCAGATGTAAGTAACTTACCAACATTCGCAATTTTTGTAGATGGAGAAAAGAAAAGTCAAACACAAACAAATAAGTTTGATGTTTTGAAGGAATTAGTAAATGAAATTACTTAATTATGAAATTACCTGTAATTAAACACCTGACTACTTTTATTGAAGAAAACGATCAAGATTACTTGTTAGAAACAATTGATACTTTGGAAGCTTTAACAGAAATTCCGTCATTAAAAGACGAAGAATTAGATGTTATTGGAGAGTTAATTTCTAATATGTATGGTGCTCTTGAAGTAGATAAAATAGTGAAAGGCGGTACACCAAAAAAAGAAGCGTTAAATACATTTATGAAACGTGTTTTGGGTTCAATAGACCAATAAAATAGCAGCTATTTATGGCGTAAAATTTCAAGTGAAAGCTTGAAATTTTTAGTTAAATTTATTTTTTAACTGAGCAACAACCTGATTTCCTCTATAAATAGCGCCTTCCATATAACCTCCATAACTCGGTGATGTTTCCGAGCCTGCCACTATAAATTTACCGTTTATAAATTCTTGCTGATACAGCGCATGGCCATTGTTAAAATGCGGACTCAAGAATGTGTTATTTTCAAAAAACAAAAGTTCCTCTTTACCCCACACTTTCTCTTCATAAGAGAGATACTTTTTGCCATCGTCACCAAAAAAATGAAAGAGTTGTTGACTAATTTCTTGTTCTCTATATGCTTTAGACTCATTTGCTAAAGCGCCATTTAAAAATCCCATCAAGGCAAAATAGTTAGTATCAAAATCAGAGTGATCATATATTTCTGTAAATGGTCCAGTATTGCTAAAACCAGCTCCAGATAAACCTTTTTCTCTCCAAAAAGGCTTTTTGTAAACCACTGCAAATTTTATAGCATCTTTCATCCAAGTATGTGTATTATTTGCAACCTGAATAAGATTTGTATTTAACGCAGGAATAAAAGTAACTGAATTTACTAATAACTGTGGCGGAATTGTAGAAATAACAACATCGCTAGTAAATTCTGATCTTGCCGTTATAACTTTTATGGAAGTATCAGTTGTAGCAATCTGAACTACCTTTTGATGCAGTTGTAATTCATTCCTTGAAAAATCTTTCGATAATTTTTCTAAAATAGTTGCTGTACCACCAGCAATTCTATAACTAATTTCTTGATTTTTTGGAACTTGAAAACGTTGAGGTGTCTCTTTTTTCGTGGGTTCAAACAAAGCGTCACCTTTCATGTATTGTGGAAACAATGGAAGGTCTAGTTCATGACATACTTTTAATAATTCACTATTATATCTCCAAAGCCACGCTGCACCTAGTTCAATTTTTGTGTTTTTAATATCTTTGGTGTTAATACGACCTCCAATGCGATCGCTGGCTTCTAAAATTTTAATTGCAAAACCTGCTTTTTTTAATCTGTAGCCTAAGTAAATTCCTGAAATTCCACCACCAAGAATAATTATTTTTTTCTTCATTTTAACAAAGGTAATGGTTGTTCTTTAAGGTTTGCTTTTACGAAAAGCCCCAGGTCTTTTGCCTCTGGGAGTTTGGGCACTTTCTTTCTGATGTTTTTCTTGAAAATATAAAAAAGGCAATAAGGGCATCGCAATAAAATTACAAAAAAGTAGCTTAATTTATTGTTCATTTTCCTTTTTATCATCTTCTTTTTTGTCATTTATCTTTTTAATAAGAACCTTTAAACGCTCTTTATGCAATTGTTTTTCGAGTTTCATCTTATTAATTTTCCGGTGCATCAACTTCGTGTGTTTTGCTTTATTTAGCGTATTTTTAGCTTTTCCTTTTTTCGGCATTTTTTAAATTATTAATAAAAGATACAAATAGAATAATCGGTTCTATTTTTTTCTTCAAATTCTACTATCTTCGTTTTTTACAAAAATAAGAAAATATAATGGGAAGAAATTTAAAAGAATATGTAGTACTTGGATTTAAGGGAATGGCAATGGGAGCGGCAGATGTTGTTCCTGGTGTTTCTGGAGGTACAATTGCATTTATTTCTGGTATTTATGAAGAACTTTTAGCAGCTATAAGTAACATAAATTTCAAGCTATTAAAAACCCTAAAAACAGACGGAATAAAAGCTGCATGGAAACAGGTAAATGGCTCTTTTTTATTCGCTCTTTTTATCGGAATCTTTATCAGTATTATTTCTTTGGCAAAAACCATTAAATGGTTGTTAGAAAATGAACCTATTTTATTGTGGTCTTTTTTCTTTGGATTGGTTTTAGCAAGCATTATCTATATCGGAAAACAAGTTAGCAAATGGAATGTAAAGATTATGATATTATTCATTTTAGGTATTTCATTTGGATATGTAGTCACGATTATGCCACCTACAAACGTTGGTGAAATTAATTATTTATTTTTAATCTTTGCGGGAGCTATTGCTTCTTGTGCTATGATTTTACCTGGTATTTCTGGTTCTTATATTTTATTATTATTAGGAGTATATTCTATAGTTATGACTGCTATTACAGCTAAAGATTATAAGATTATTGGAGCAATTGCAATTGGCGTACTTATTGGATTGCTTTCTTTCGCTCGGTTATTAAAATGGCTTTTCTTACATTACAAAAACCAAATGTTAATTGTATTAACGGGTGTTATGCTAGGTTCTTTGAATAAAGTTTGGCCATGGAAAGTAACTATATCCAGTTACATAGATAGCCATGGGGTTACAAAACCTCTAGTAGAGCAGAGTATTTTGCCAGTATCTTTTGATGGTGATCCTCAATTAATAGGGGCAGTTGTTTTGGCAATCGTTGGTTTTGGTTTGATTCTATTCATGGAAAAAATAGCAGTAAAAAAAGAATAATGTATTCAGAAAGAACTTTTTCACAGAAACTGTACCTTTTTTTAAAAGGGCTGGCAATGGGTGCTGCAAACAAAGTTCCGGGTGTTTCTGGTGGCACTGTTTCTTTTGTTTTTGGTTTTTATGAAGAACTGATCTATTCGTTTAGGAAAATAAATTTTATCGCTTTTAAGCTCATTATAAACGGACGATTTAAGAGCTTTTACAACTATGTAAACGGTGAGTTTTTACTATTAGTCATGGGCGGAAGTATATTTAGTTACTTCAGTATTTCTCTAGTTTTAGATTACTTTTTACAAAATTATGAACTTTATGTGTGGAGTTGGTTTTTTGGAATGATTATTGGCTCTGTTTATTACATTGGGAAAGGTTTTGGAGAATGGAATAGTGTAAATGTGATCTCTCTTTTAATAGGTATTTCTGTGGGTTTAGGTATCAGTTTTTTAAAACCTGCAGGCGTAAACGATACTCTTTGGTTTGTTTTTATTTGCGGAATTATTAGCATTTCTGGCATGACGCTTCCCGGACTTTCTGGCTCTTTTATTCTCATTCTAATGGGGAATTATGTATTGCTTTTAGTAGACGCTGTAAATGAATTATTGTATGTAATTACGAGTGTATTAACAGGTGATTTTGAAGTTTTAGCAGATCCAGAAAAAATTAGATATCTTAAAATAATTGCAGTATTTACTGCGGGTTCTGCATTTGGGCTAGTTGCTATTAGCCATATTTTAGGAGCTGTCTTAAAAAGGTATAATGCAATTGTAACTGCCGTAATTATTGGCTTTATTACAGGTTCTTTAGGGATTGTTTGGCCTTGGAAAAAAGCAATTTACATAATTGAAAATGGGGTATTTATTTTAGATAAAAAAGGAAATAAAATTGTGGAAAATTACACGCGCTGTGCTCCGGAATTTGCATCAGTAGAAACATGGTTTGCCATTTTTTATATTATTTTAGGCATTGCTTTAATTTTAATAATTGATTATTATGGAAGAAAAAAGAAATAAGGTATTCGGTCTTTTAGGAAAAAACATATCCTATTCATTTTCTAGAGGATACTTCACGAAAAAATTTGAAGCTCTAAATTTAAAAACATGTGATTATAAAAATTTTGACATTCAAGAGATATCAAAATTTACTTCAATTCTAAAAAACGAATCTTTTTTAGAAGGAATGAATGTTACCATCCCGTATAAGGAAGAAGTGATACCATATCTTGATATATTGGATAAAACTGCGAAAGAAATTGGTGCAGTAAATACGATTAAAATTACAAAAAGAGGAAACTTAAAAGGATACAATACAGACAGTGTAGGTTTTGAAAATTCCATTTCTGGATATTTAGAAAACCATCATAAATTTGCCTTAATTTTAGGAACTGGAGGTGCTTCTAAAGCAGTGGCTTACGCGCTTAAAAAAAACAAGATTAAATATAAATTTGTGTCCAGAAATCCCTCAGGGAAAAAGGAGATTTCTTACCAAGATCTAACGGAAGAAATGCTGCACAAATATCATATAATTATTAATTGCACACCGCTAGGAACTTCACCTAATGTGCACTTATCGCCAAATATTCCCTATCAATTTCTGTCTAAAAAACACTTATTATTTGATTTAATTTACAATCCAGCAATCTCTGTTTTTTTATCTAAAGGAAAAGAAAAAGGAGCAACTATAAAAAACGGATACGAAATGTTAGAAATACAAGCAGAAGAATCTTGGAGAATTTGGAATGAATCCAAATAATAGATTTTAGCTTCACTTTTTGTGTAACTAGGAAGTTGTCTGTATCTTTATAATCTATAAAAATAATAAGGTGTTATTAACCGAACTTAAACATTGTATATGTTAGATAATAATGAGGAAAACGTTGAAAAAACGGTAAAAAAAAAGGAAGAACTTGCTAACGAAATTCCAAATTCAAAGGAAGAGCAAATAGAAGTTGTTGCAGTATCTTCAGAAATTGTTGAAGCGGCAGCTGAATCTGCTGAGAAACCGGCGGTTGAAGAATCTAAAGAGACGGAAAAAGTAGAAGGTTCTTCGGTAGAAAAAGTTGAAGAGATAGCCACAACTCTTGTTAAAGAGGAGAGAAAACCCACTATAGACTATAGCACTTTGTCTTTAGAAGCGCTAATTAAAGAGCTGCAAAACGCAGTATCCAACAATCCTGTAAATAGAATTAAAGACCAAGTAGAAAGCATTAAAAATGCTTTCAATATAACATTTGGGGCTTTATTAGCAGCTAAGAAAAAAGCTTTTTTAGATGCAGGAGGAAACGCTTTAGATTTTCAATATTCCAATCCTTTAAAAGCAGAGTACAATACCTTGTTATCAGATTACAAAAAGCAAAGAGATGCGCATTACAATGCTATAGAAAAGCAGATGAATGACAATCTAAATAAAAGAACAGAAGTAATTGACAGATTAAAAGATCTTATCGAAAATGCAGATGCAAGCACGATGTATAAAGATTTTAGAGTCTTACAGGAAGCTTGGCGTTCGATTGGCGCAGTTTCTAAAACACGCTACAACGATACTTGGAAGACCTATCACCACCATGTAGAACGTTTTTATGACTTGTTGCATTTAAGTAACGACTTTAGAGACTTAGATTTTAAAAATAATTTAGATGAGAAATTAAAAATAATTTTAAAGGCGGAAGCATTAGCTGCATCGCCAGATATTAATGAAGCATTTAAAGAGTTACAAGATTTACATAAAATTTGGAAAGAAGATATTGGACCGGTTGCTAAAGAGCTAAGGGAAGATGTGTGGCAAAAATTTAGTGAAGTAACGAAGAAAATACATGACAAGCGGCATGACCATTTTCGAGAGATGAAGTCTAAATATCAGGAAATTATACAGCAAAAATTATTGGTTATTGAGCGTTTAAATACCTATGATACTTCAAAGAATAAAACACACAAAGATTGGCAAAATAGCATTACGGATACAGAAAAGTTAAGACAAGAATATTTTAATGCGGGTAAATTGCCATATGCTAAAAGCGAAGAAGTTTGGCAAAAATTTAAAACGGCTACAAAGAAATTTAACAGCTCAAAAAATAATTTTTACAAGGATGAAAAAAGTGAGCAACAAGAGAATTTAAAAAAGAAGTTTGCATTAATTGAAGTTGCAGAGTCTCTTAAAGACAGCGATGATTGGGAAATGGCAACAGATGCGATGAAAAAAATTCAAGCGGATTGGAAAAAAGTTGGTCACGTGCCAAGAAAATTTTCTGATGATATTTGGAACAAGTTTAAAGGTGCATGTAACTTTTATTTTGATCGATATTATCAACAAAAAGACGCCGTTAGCAATGAGCAACAGGCAGTGGTAGATTCTAAAAAGGCGTTTTTAGAGGGTTTAAAAGAAAGTACATCACAAACAAAAGAAAGTGTCTTAGAGGCTATTAATACTTGGAAAGAATTAGGGCAATTACCAAGAAATGTGAGGCATTTAGAAGGAAAGTTTAATAAGCAAATAGATCGTCTGGTTGAAAGTTTGTCTTTAGATAAGAAAGAAATTTCCATGTTGAAGTTTACGCATGTTGTAGATGGTTTGGTAGCAAGTAAAGATTTTAGAAAATTGGAATCAGAACAATTAGCTGTTAGAAAAAAGATGGATGAAGTTGTCAAAGAAATGCAGCAATTAGAAAATAATTTGGGTTTCTTTTCAAATGCCACAGAAGACAATCCTCTAGTTTTGAATGTAAAGAAAAGAGTAGCTGAGTTTAAAGAAAATTTAGATATTTGGAAGGAAAAGTTAAGTTATTTAAAGAAATTAGAGCAGTAACTTACAAAAATAATAAGCAAAAAAAAACTCGAAGCTAAGCTTCGAGTTTTTTTTTGAATCTATGTAAAAGATTAAGAGAAAAGTGTATCCATTTTCGCTTTCTCTTCGTCAGCTAATGCAGCGTCTACTAAGATACGTCCACTGTGCTCATCTATTGTTATTTTTTTTCTGTTCGCAATTTCTAATTGAACCTGTGGTGGAATTGTAAAATAAGACCCTCCAGAAGCTCCTCTTTCAATTGCAACAACAGCTAAACCATTCTTAACTTTGGTTCTAATTCTTGTGTATGCAGCATACAAGTGGTCGTCCAAAGATTTAGCAAATTCTTCGGATTTTTCTCCTAAAAGCTTTTCTTCCTTTTCAGTTTCTTGTAAAATAGCATCTAATTCTGCCTTTTTATGACCTAAATGCTTGTCTTGATTTGTTAATTTCTCTTTAGTTCTGTCAATAACTTCATTTTTTTGAGCAATTTTAGCCTTGTACTCGTTAATTCTTTTTTCCGCTAATTGAATTTCTAAATCTTGAAACTCAATTTCTTTGGATAATGAATCAAATTCTCTGTTATTTCTAACATTTTTTTGTTGTTCATCATATTTTTTCATCAAGGTTTTAGAATCTTCTATTGCCTGTTTTTTATTATTGATTTCTGTCTCTAAATTAGAAGCATCTTCAGCTAAATTAGAAATACGGGTGTTTAATCCGGCAACTTCATCTTCTAAATCTTCCACCTCTAAAGGTAATTCACCTCTAACGTTTCTAATTTCGTCAATTCTAGAGTCTATTAATTGTAGGTCATACAGTGCTCTTAATTTTTGCTCAACTGAAATTTCTTTCTTCTTTGCCATGTTTATATGTAATAAATTGGATTTGTACTTTTTTCTGATAAAATGACTGCGAAATTACTAAATTTTTTTGTAAGATAGTCAACCAAAAGGTTTTTTGTAAACTGTTCGCTCTCATAATGACCAATATCTGTCAATAAAATACTTTTTTCAGCCTTAAAAAACTCATGATATTTGAAATCTGCACTTACATAAGCATCTGCACCAGCTCTTTTTGCATTTGAAATAGCAAAACTACCAGCACCTCCTAAAACAGCTACTTTTTTTATTTTTTTATGGAGTAATTCTGAATGACGGATACAATTGGTTTGCATTGTTTTTTTTAAATACAGCAAGAAGTCTTTTTCTTTCATTGCTTTTGGAAGTTCGCCAATCATTCCCAAACCAATACTTTGATGTACATTTTCGGTGGTAACTAACTCATAGGCCACTTCTTCGTAAGGATGTTTCTTTTTTAAAGTTTCTAAAATAGAAGCTTCATTTTTACTTTCAAAGACAAGGCTAATTTGCGTTTCATTTTCAGTGTGAACTTTGCCTTTTTCACCGATAACAGGATTTGAATGTTCATTCCCTCTGAAGGTACTTTCGCCTTCCGTTTGAAAACAACAATTGTCATAATTTCCAATACTTCCTGCACCAGCTTCAAATAATGCGTTTTTTAAAGCTGTTGCATTTTGAGAGGGCACAAAAGTGGTTAGCTTTTTTATAATTCCTTTTCTAGGAATTAAAACGCTAGCATTCTGCAAGCCTAAAACTTGGCACATTTTTGCCGAAACGCCGTCTTTAGAGTTGTCTAAAGCAGTGTGTGTAGCATAAATAGCAATGTCATTTTTTATGGCTTTTAAGACCACTCTCTCAACGTAAGAATTGCCATTCAGTTTTTTTAACCCAACAAAAATAATTGGATGGAAGCTCACAATTAAATTGCATTTTTTAGCAATTGCTTCATCTACAGTCGCTTCCAAAGTATCTAAAGTAACTAAGATTCCAGAAATTACGGTATCGTAATTTCCTACGAGTAAACCAACATTATCAAAATCTTCAGCATAGCTTAAAGGGGCCAATACTTCTAAATAATTTGTAACCTCTTTTATATTCATAGGATTCTATTTTCAAAATCAAAGTTACCGTTTTTAATTGAAAAACGTTTCGAGGTGCTGCTTTGAGTTTCCAAATAAAAATGGTGCTATAAAAATAAATATAAAAATTGCGGAAATTGAATCTTAATTTTCTTTTTAAAACGGAAAGCAAAATATGTTTACTTGTCAATACCTACATTCTGTATTTTTAGAAATTCTTTTATTGTATTTTTGCAACAATGAAAGTACTTCGGTTTTTACTCTTTCCGCTTGCAATACTTTATGATGTTGTTACTAGAACGCGTAACATGCTTTTCCATACAAATATTTTGCAACGCACTTCATTCCATAGGCCTATCATTATTGTTGGTAATTTAAGTGTAGGAGGTACTGGTAAAACGCCACAAATTGAGTACTTAATACGCTTGCTTCAAAAGAAATACACAACAGCTGTTCTTAGCAGGGGGTATAAAAGAAAAACAACAGGATTTGTCTTGCTAAATGAAAATCATTCTGCTATAGATGTGGGCGATGAACCTTTGCAGTATTTTAAAAAGTTTAAAAACATTCATGTAGCTGTAGATGCAAATAGGGTTGCAGGAATTACACATTTAATTTCACAAAAAAAGCCTGAAGTAATTTTATTAGATGATGCTTTTCAACATCTAAAAGTAAAAGGGAGTTATTCTATTTTACTAACTAAATATAATGATTTATTTGTAGATGACTTCCTACTGCCAGCAGGAAACTTAAGGGAAAGTAAGCAAGGAGCAAAAAGAGCAGATGTCATCTTAGTAACAAAATGCCCATTTAATGTATCTAAAAAGAAGCAGGATCTCATAAAACAAAAGCTGATTAAATTTGATAAAAAAATATTTTTCACTCACATTTCTTATGCAGATACCGTTTTAGGGGCATTGAAAATTCCGACTTCTGAATTGAAAAATTATGAAGTTTTGTTGATTACAGGAATCGCTAATCCGAGACCTTTAACAGACTATTTGAAAAGATTAAATGTAACTTTTCAACATTTAAAATATGCTGATCACCATTATTTTTCGGAAAACGAAATTAGAAATATTGAGACAAATTTTGCTGCAATTAAAGCACCAAAAATGATTTTAACAACAGAAAAAGATTTCGTAAGATTGGAGTCTCATCTTAAAAATTTGTCTTATTTACCAATAGAAACTTCTTTTTTAAATAATGAAAATGAAGCATTTAATTCGCTTATAACTTCGCATTTAAAAGAAGGCTATTAACTGCCTTTAAAAAGATTTTTTTTTTATTTTTTCATGTAATTCAATCCCATAAAGCACAGGAAATTTGGTTTTGTTTATAATGTATTATAGTACAGTGTTTTAATTATTCCGTCTGAAAGACCAACTTTAGGAACATATATTTTTCTTGAACCACTCCACTTCATCGCAGATAAATAAATTTTTGTTGCAGGAATAATTACATCTGCTCTGTCTGGGTTAAGGCTTAATTCTGAAACTCTGTCATTGTAAGACATTTGTTTTAAAAATTGATATTGAGCATTTAAGTAAATAAAAGAAACGGGCTTTCCTTCTGTTCTGCCAGACATTTTAAATAACTTATTAATATTACCTCCAGAACCAATTAACGAAACTCTTTTTAAATCTTTAGTATTTTTTTTTATCCACCTTTCTACATTCGAAAAAATTTCTTTGTTTACAGCTTTTTTATTGTTTAAAAGACGAACTGTACCCATCTTAAAAGATTTTGAATTGACGATTTTTCCTTTAGAAAATAATGTAAACTCTGTACTACCCCCTCCAACATCTACATATAAGTAAGAACTATCTCCTTCTATTAATTCATTTAAATCTGTAGAAGATATAATTGCAGCTTCCTCTTTACCGCTAATAACATCAATTTTAATGCCTGTTTGAGATAGCACTTTCGCTGTTATCTCCACCCCATTAGAAGCTTCTCTCATTGCAGAGGTTGCACAAGCTCTGTATCTTTCTACACCATGAACATTCATTAATAGTTTAAATGCCTCCATTGCATTTATCATTCTTGTTACATTAGCAGCACTAATTTCACCTTCACCTACAAAGGCGTCTGCTCCTAAACGTATGGGAACCCGAACTAAAGATGATTTTTTAAATTGAGGATCTCTGTCTTCAGAAATAATTACGTTTGAAATGAGCAACCTAATAGCATTAGAACCGATATCAATTGCAGCAAATTTTTTTATTTCTAACAAAAGCTATTATTTATAATTTTTAGGAAATTCAACTAAAATCGTTTCTCCTTTCTTTATGTTTTTCCAGTGTTTTTCGTGAAATTGTAAGGCAATTACACCACAAGTAGGCACGTGTGCCAATGGCTTGCTTCCAAATTTGTTTACAAACGTATTGATACCATGATCATGACTAAAAATAACTGCAGAGCTAAAACCGTCGTCTAGCGCGTGCACGGTTTTTACCAAATAGCCATCACTAAAACTATAAAGCTGTCTTTTTATTTGAAGATTCGCATGTGGAAAATTAAAGTTTTCACAAAAAATAACGGCCGTATGTAAAGCTCTGTTTGCACTACTTGTGATAAATACATCTGGTTTTTCTATCTTTTTTGATAAAAATTTAGAGATTAAATGAGCATCTTTAATACCACGCTTTTTTAAAGGTCTGTCAATGTCTTCAATTGAATCATATTCCCAAGAAGATTTTGCGTGTCTAACTATGTAGAGTGTTTTCATTTAATTTTTAATTGAATGGGGTAAATATAAAAATTTATGGGGCCAATCTTTCAATTTTCCAAGAAAAATCTTCTGTTAATTGATATCTAATCCTATCATGTAGTCTATTTGGTCTTCCCTGCCAAAATTCAACTGAAATTGGTTTTACAATATAACCACCCCAATGTTTAGGTCTTTTAATTTCTTTTCCTTTAAATGCTGTTTCAAAGGATAATAAGCCTGCTTCTAGTTCTTTTCTAGACGCCACAACCGCACTCTGGTCAGACGCCCAAGCACCTAATTTACTTCCGTCTGGTCTTGACTCAAAGTAAACATCAGATACATTTTCTTCTTGTTTTTCTGCTTTTCCTTTAATGATAATTTGTTGTTCTAAAGCAGGCCAAAAGAAAGACAAACAAACATGGTTGTTTTCTTCGAGCGCTTTTCCTTTTTCTGATGTGTAATTGGTGTAGAAAATGAAACTTTCTAAATTAAATTTTTTTAATAAAACGATTCTGTTTTTTGGAAAACCATCTTTGCCAATAGTAGAAATACTCATGGCGTTTGTTTCTTCTACTGTGCCAGATTTATCTGCATTTGCAAACCAAGTTTGGAATAACTCCATTGGGTTTTTTGGGCAATTTGCTTCCAGCAGTTCTTGCTTTTCGTAAGATTTACGATAATTACTTAAGTCTTTTGACATCTTTTTTAATTAAATATATATCTTATACCTACAGAATTTCTGAACCCGTTTTCTATTTCCGAAAAATGATAGGCTGTTTCTAAAACCAAGCCTAAGTTGCGTAAATTCTTAAAAGGAAATATTTCTATTTGAAGTGGTATGTACATGCTTTCTAAGTAGGAATCAGAAAATAAAAAATTCCAATACCCGTATTTAAATTATAATTTCCTTTTTTTTATAAATTGGTACAGCAAACTTAACGCTGCACTAAAATCGATGCCTAGAGCATCATTAATTCGAATTTCAGCTTTAAAATCATTTTAAAAACTATAATTAATCACAATCTCTGCATCAAAATATCCCGTGATTTTAAATTGACTAAAGGATGAAAGGGATGCAAGGAGTCGTACGATGTTTATTGTTTTTTTTATACTGGTTTTCCGTATCGTAAAAATACTGAATATTTTAGGAGTATAAAAACTCTAAAACGTAGTTTTTTATTCAATGTTATTAAAATGTTTTGCGAGAAATACGCCGTTACTTGCGCAGGCTTGTAATAAATATCCTCCAGTTGGTGCATCCCAGTTTAACATTTCTCCCATACAGAATTGATTTGGTATTTCATGCAATTGAAAATGGGCGTCAATAGCGTTTAAGTCAACTCCGCCAACTGAAGAAATAGCTGCATCTAAAGTACTCAAATCAGTAATTTCTAAACGAAATTTTTTAATATTTTCTGACAAAGTATCTGGATTGAGGTATGCTTCTTTTGATAGATATGTTTTTACTAACTGAATTTGAGAAATACTCAACTTCAATTCTTTCTTTAAAATTTGTGTGGTATTTTTAAAGTTTGAATTTAGTATTTTAGAGCGCACAGTTTCTAAAGTTAACGTGGGTTTAAAATCGATAGTGATAACTGCTTTGTTTTTTGACTTTAATTGTGCTCTAATTTGCGGACTTAAGCCATAGATAGCATTTCCTTCCAAACCAAAATCAGTAATCACGACCTCTCCTTTTTGAGTTTTTCCTGAACAGGAAATTGTAATATTTTTTAAAGGTTTTCCTCCGTTTTCTTTAATGAAAGAGGTATCCCAATCAATTTTAAAAGCACAATTTGAAGCTGTAAAAGGAATTGTTTTTATGCCTTTTTTCTGAAATGTTTGGAGCCAACTTCCGTCGGAACCTGTAATTTTCCAGCTTCCCCCACCCAAAGAAAAAACGGTGTAATCAGACGAAATACTCTTATTATTTATGATTAAGTTGTTTTTAGAATCCCAATCAGAAAAAGTGTGATTGTGTTTAAAGACGACTCCCTTTTGTTTGAGGTGTTTTGTAATGGTGTTTAAAACGGTGATTGGTTTTATCCCTTCTTTTGGATATACTCTTTTACTACTTCCAATATATGTTGGAATTTCTATACGATGCAGCCAGCTTCTAAAATCATCATTCGTAAAATATAATAATGAACTTTTTAAAATACTATTGGGCGTGTATCTTTCAATTAATTTTGAAATAGGTTCTGAATGGGTCAGATTAAAGCCACCTTTTCCTGCAACTAAAAATTTTCTACCAACAGTTTTATTTTTTTCATAGATAGTAATGTTAAATTTCTCAGTATCTAGAAATGCAGCTAAAAGCAAAGAAGAGGGGCCACCACCGATAATGGAAATTTTTTTTTTCATGTTATTTTTTAAAATAAAAATATTTTGTTCTCTGCTAAAGTACTTAATTATAAAAATAAGATGCGGTGTAATCTTGAATATTTATACCAGAAATTTTACAAAAGAGAGTTGCAGGTTACCATGAGGGCAACTTGATCTAGAATACTATAAAATTGCTCCTATATAAGTGGTTAATGAATTAAATAGGAGTAGTTTTACGGAATTAAAATAAATTAAAAAATGACTACAACAGAAATTTTTGACTCTTTGTGGAAAGAGTATACAGAAAGAACACCATCCGCGCAAAAAATAAATGAACTACTTATTGGCGAAGGAAACCAAATTTTAAATGACCATATTGCCTTTAGAACTTTTGATGAACCTCGCGTAAATATTGAAGTTTTAGCAAAGCCTTTTCTTGCAGCTGGTTATGTAGAATGTGGAGATTATACTTTTGATGCAAAGAAATTGTATGCAAAGCATTACGAGCATGCTACCGATAAAAATGTACCAAGAGTTTTTATAAGTCAATTAAAAATAGGTGAATTTTCTAAGGACTTACAAGGGGAGGTAAAAAAGATGATTGATGCAATTCCGATACACGAATTAAATGCAAATCAGTTAGTTTTTAAAGGAAGGTTGTGGGAGCAACCTAGTTTTGATGTGTATGAAAAATTGCAAGCAGAAACAGAGTATGCAGCTTGGTTGTATGTAAATGGTTTTTGTTCCAATCACTTTACAGTAGACGTAAATAAATTAGACACATTTAATACTTTGCAGGAAGTAAACAAATTTTTAATAGAAAAAGGGATTCAAATGAATACTTCAGGGGGCATAATTAAAGGAACGCCAGCAGAGTTTTTGGAGCAATCTAGTACACTAGCAGACAGAGTTCCAGTTGAATTTAAAGAGAAAACCATAGAAATAACTTCTTGCTATTACGAGTTCGCTTTTAGACATGCGATGCATACTGGTGAATTGTATTCTGGTTTTGTTACGGGTTCTGCGGATAAGATCTTTGAAAGCACAGATATGAAATTATAAAAAGCTTGTAAACTATTTTTTGTTTCAAATTAAAAAGAGGAATGAGCTTCTATATAGATGTGAATTCCTCTTTTTTTTGTGTTTTATTTCGTGTTATTTTCTTTTTAATAAATACAGTCCAATAAAAGTGATGCATCCATTTAATATTAAAAGCGAAAATCCAAAGTCAAAACCAATAGCTTCTAAAGCCGCATAATTTACGAAATAGGTCAAGAATGGGGAAGCCAAGCAAACAAAAGGAACCATTTTATCTTTTACCTTTAACTTGGTAAATAAACCAAAAGCATACAATCCTAGTAAGGGGCCGTAGGTATAATTGGCAAATGTAAATATCTTAGCAATGACACTTTGGTCTGCAATAAAATATTTAAAAGCAAGAATTGTAGCAATCAATATTAAAGAGAAAAGAACATGAATTTTCTTTCTGGTTTTCTCTTGGACTTTTTTATTTTCCTTTTTATCAATTTCTAAAATATCAATACTAAAAGAGGTTGTTAAAGAGGTCAATGCAGAATCTGCACTTGAATATGCGGCGGCAATTAAACCTAATAAAAAGAAAATTGCTGTTGCCAAACCTAAGGTTCCTTTGGTTGCAATGATTGGAAATAATTGATCTTTGTGCGCGTCAATTCCGTTTTGACGTGCATAGTCTGTTAGTAAAACGCCTAAGGCTAAAAAGAAAAAATTAACAATTACTAATACAATGGTAAACCAAAACATATTTTTCTGAGCATCTTTTAGGTTCCTACAGGTAAGGTTTTTTTGCATCATGTCTTGATCTAAACCTGTCATCACAATGGCAACAAAAGCACCTGCAAGAAAACGTTTCCAAAAATAATTTCCAGCATTTACATCATCAAAAAAGAACGTTTTTGACAAATCACTGTCTGCAACATAAGAAAAGATATTACTAATTTCCATTTGATCAGAAATGGTATAAATACAAACACCAACGGCAAGCAACATAAATAGTGTTTGCAAGGTATCTGTCCAAACAATTGTTTTAATTCCACCTTTAAAAGTGTACATCCAAATTAATAAAATAGTGATGGAAACAGTCACCCAAAAAGGGACACCATAGGCATCAAATAAAATAATTTGCAACACATTTGCAACTAAAAATAATCTAAAAGCTGCCCCAATAGTCCTAGAAAGCAGGAAAAAACTTGCACCTGTTTTGTAAGAATATTTTCCAAATCTGTCTTCTAGATACGTGTAAATTGAAGTTAAATTCAGTTTGTAATAAAGAGGTAGTAATACCAGTCCAATAACAGCATACCCGACAACATACCCTAAAACCATTTGAAAATAGCTCATATTTTGGCTTTCTACCCATCCAGGCACAGAGATAAAAGTAACACCAGAAAGGGAGGCTCCGATCATACCAAAAGCAACTAAATACCAAGGGGAAGCGTTGTCTGCTTTAAAAAATGTTTTGTTGTTGGCAGATTTTCCTGTGAGATAAGAAATGAACATTAAAACAGAGAAATAAACTACAATTAATAGGAGAATGTATGCTGGCTTCATTTAAGGTTTATTGGTGTCACGAATATATGTTTTTTAGCAGTCTTTTTTCTTTTTTCTTGATTCTTTTCTCTTTAATAACTTAAATTTGCACTTATGGATTTTTCATCAAAATTATTAGAGAACGCGGTGAGTGAAGTTTCGCGTTTGCCGGGGATTGGAAAACGAACTGCATTGCGTTTGGTGTTGCATTTACTAAAGCAGCCTGCAGACAATACAAAATATTTGGCAGAAGCTTTGTTGCAGTTAAGAAACGATATAAAGACCTGTGAAAAATGTCATAATATTTCTGATACCTTGTTGTGTGATATTTGTCAAAATCCAAGAAGAAACTCAAGCATTGTATGTGTTGTAGAAGATATAAGAGATGTAATGGCTATAGAAAGTACTTCTCAATTTAGAGGTTTGTACCATGTTTTAGGGGGTAAAATTTCGCCTATTGAAGGAATTGGGCCACAAGAATTACAAATAGATTCTTTGGTACATAAAGTAGGAAATGGAGAAATTAAAGAACTTATTTTTGCTTTAAGTTCTACGATGGAAGGAGATACTACTAACTTCTATATTTTTAAGCAAATAGAAAAGTTTAAGATCACCACTTCTACAATTGCACGCGGAATTTCTGTTGGTGACGAATTAGAGTATGCGGATGAGGTTACCCTGGGTAGAAGTATTGTGAATAGAATACCTTTTGAGCAGAGTCTTAAGAGTTAGACCTTTAGTTAGGTGTTCAAGTGTATTGCTGCTAGCCTATGGCACACTGTTTTTATCACTCTTTAAAATCTCTTTCTCTGCTTTGTCCCAGCCTCTTTTTTCTCTAATTCTCTTATAGAGTTTAATACCCAGCATTATTAGTATTCCAAAAAGTAATATCCCTACAACGCCCCAAACCCAACTAATGGCGCTTTTTACAGTGACTAAAAATACGACTGCAAAAAGAATTATGGTAGAGATTTCATTAAAAATTCGAAGTTTAAAAGTAGAGTATTTGATAATGTCTTTTTGTAACTTATGATACATATGCTGACAAAAACCATGGTAAAAATAAAGCGCGAACACAAAGGCCAGTTTTACGAGCATCCAAGATTGTTCTAGCCAAACCGGATTCAGATAGATCAACCAAATTCCAAAAACGCTCGCTAGAATAGCAGAGGGCCAAGTAATAATATACCAAAGCCGTTTGCTCATTAATTTAAACTGCGTTTGTAAAATTGATTTCGCAGGTTCCGATTTATCTTCAGCCTCTGTTTGGTAAATAAACAATCTTGGAATATAAAATAGTCCAGCAAACCAAGTAACCACAAAAATGATATGTAATGCTTTTACATATAGGTAATCCATAATTTTTAATTTGGTTTCAAAGTAATACATTTTAATTACTTTGGTATTGAACTTATCAAACTATTGTATTTTTATTAATAGCAATCAGACAGCAGCGAACAAAAAAATTACGCTTCCATCCAATTTACTAAAACATCTACCCAATCGTCATTATCATTAATACACGGAATTGCGTAAAATTCTTCACCACCAGCCTTCAAAAATTCTTCTTTACCTTCCATGGCAATTTCTTCTAAAGTCTCTAAACAATCAGACACAAATGCCGGCGTAACAACTGCTAATTTTTTTACACCTTCATTTGGATATTTCTCAAGCATTTTATCTGTGTAAGGCTGTAACCACGGGTCACCAGCTAATCTAGATTGGAAAGAAACAAAGTGTTGATGCGGCTCTATGCCTAAGTATTCTACAACTTGCCTCGTGGTTTCATAGCATTGATGTTTGTAACAAAATTCATGGGCAGGAGAGGCTGTTTTACAACATTCAAAGTTTACACTATCATTGGGTTTGCAGTGGCTTTTTGTGATGTCAGATTTTCTAACATGTCTTTCTGGTATTCCGTGATAAGAGAACAAAATTTTATCCCATTCTTTACCTTCTAAAGAAGACTTAATGCTTTCTGCTAATACTTTGATATACTCTTTCTTATGATAAAAAGCAGGAATATCTGTGAACGTCATTTTCGGAAAAAATTCTTTTCTCAACTGCTCTGCTAATACCAAAATTGTATCGGTAGTTGCCATTGCATGCTGCGGATATAGCGGAATAATCAGCACATCTGTAACACCTTTGTCATGCAATTCTTGTAAGCCAGTTTTCATAGATGGATCGCCATAGCGCATTGACAAAGCAACCGGTAATTCTGTTTTTTCTTGTATCTTGGTGTGTAATCTTTCTGATAAAACAATTAATGGAGAACCTTCATCCCACCAGATCTTTTTATATGCTTTTGCAGATTTTTTTGGTCTCGTATTTAAAATGATTCCTCGAACTAGTAGCGTTCGAAGCCAATATGGTGCGTCAATAACACGCTCGTCCATTAAAAACTGGTCTAAGTATTTTCTAACATCTTTTGTAGATGTGCTCGCTGGCGACCCTAAATTAACTAATAAAACTCCTTTCATTGTGTGCTGAATTTATTTCAGTAACTATTTATATTCTTATTTTTCTGAGCTCGTTTCAGAATTAATTTTTATTTTTTTGCTATTTGGTTTGTAACCTCAAACAAGGTAATTGCTAAACTATGAATTACATTCATAGATGAATTTCTTCCGTACATTGGTATTGCAATTGTTTCATCTACCAGACCTATATTTTCAATTCCGTTTCTTTCACTTCCCAAAAGTAAGACGATTTTTTCATGATTCTTGAAATTAAAATCTTGAATATTGATGCTTTTATCAGTAATTTCTATTCCAATAATTATGTTGCCTGCTGCTTTTAATTGCTGAATGATTTCGTTAAAATCTGTGTAGATGTCATGTTTGATCTGGTTGACTGTGTTTCTGGCAGTTTTTTGAACGATTCTATTATTTATGGTCGGCGAATTCTCATGAAAATATATTTTTTTTACACCAAAACTTTCTGAAACTCTAAAACACATTCCTATGTTTTCTGGAGTTCTAATGGCATCACAAACAATTGTTATTGGAAATTGTTTTTGATTGTTTTTGATGTCGTTGTGTCTTAATTGTTCCAAAGTCTTGTGGCTATAAATGTTGTTGTTATTTGTTTAAGCTCATCACGTATTTCTTAGGTGTTGTGCCAAATTTTTTTTTGAATGCTGCAATGAAATGACTTGCCGTGCTGTATCCAACCTGTAAGCCAACTTCATTCACATTGTATTGGTTACTCTCTAATAATTTACGGGCCTGTTCCATTTTATAATCGAATAAAAAACTATAAACAGTATCGCCGTAAACTTGTTTAAATCCTTCTTTTAGTTTTTTTAAGTTCAAACCAATTTCAGCTGCTAGTTCTTGCAGACTTGGAGGCTCAGACATTCTAGAAATAATAATATCTTTTGCTTTTCTAATTTTCAAGACGTTTTGTTCATCTACTAAAAAAGGACAATATTCTGCATCTGTATTTTCTTCTTTTTGAAAATGAAGACTTAACAATTCGTAAATTTTTCCTTTAACGTACAACTCTCTAATAGAACTATTACTGTTAGAATTTATAATTTGTTGCAGTACAAGTGCAACGATTGGCTTTATTTCTTGATCATCATAAAATTTACGATTGCTGTTTTCACTACTTAAAAAAGGAATGTAACCAGATTCTTTAGAGAATAAAGAATGAAATTTTACAATTGAAATTAATAAAGACACTAAGGTAGTTTTGGGTTGTATTTCTAAATTGATAGGTAAAGTTCTCTGCGGGTTGTATAACAGGATAGATCTGTTATCTAAAACGTCAAAAGAATAATCACCCGTATTAAAAAGGAATTTAGAGTTGCCGCGTAAACAAAAGTGCATTTGTATAAAAGTACTATCTATTGCTCTTTCAAAACTTTGCACTTTGTCGCTTTCATTCTGAAAATGAAGTACATAAAAACCTTTTTCTAAAGTGATTTCATCTAAAGAACTTTCTCCGACATTTTTAAACATACATTTCTTGTTTTTTGAAGTGCTTTCTATTTAGAATCATTCTATATAGAAACAAGGTAAAACCCTGTTATCAATACAAAAATAAGGGTTTTTACACCTTTAATCAAAAAAAAATCGGGAAAAAACATAGAACGTTATTAAAAGTTCTTTAAGCGACATTTTTATGTTACTTAAGTTTTTACTTTTGCAACATCTTTCAAAATCTATGAAGCAACTAGGGCAAGAGCACTTTTACAATATTGGAGTAAGTTATAAAAAAGCAGACGCTAAATTGCGCGGTAAATTTTCTGTATCCAAGGAAAATCAAACAGCACTTTTAACGGCGGCTAAAGAAAAAGGGATCGCCTCTATTTTTATCATATCGACCTGCAACAGAACTGAAATTTTTGGGTTTGCAAGTCGTCCTTGCCTTTTAATAGAGTTATTGTGTAGTTTTTCTGAGGGTACCGTAAACGAATTTAACGCTATTTGTAACATTTATAAAGACCAAGAAGCTACCAGTCATTTGTTTAGAATTGGTACGGGTTTGGAAAGCCAAATTTTAGGAGATTATGAAATTGTTGGCCAATTAAGACATGCTTTTAAATTAGCAAAGTCTTTAAATACAACAAACGCATATTCAGAAAGACTGATAAATTCTGTACTTCAAGCAAGTAAGAGAGTTAAGAATGAAACGAAATTAAGCTCGGGAACAACTTCTGTTTCGTATGCGGCAGTTCAGTATATCATTAAAAATTTACCAGATTACAATTCAAAAAATATTCTAGTTTTTGGTTTGGGTAAAATGGGAAAACATACCTGTAAGAATTTGGCAGAATACACTCAGAACAAACAGGTCTGTTTAATTAATAGAACAGAAGAAAAGGCCATTGAGTTTGTGAAAGAACATGCTTCTATTCGGAAAGCTGTAATTGAAAACTTAAAGGAAGAAGTTGCGAAAGCAGATGTTTTAATTGTTTCTACAGGCGCAGTCAAACCAACCATTATCAAAGAACACATTTCAAATACTAAAGAAATCTTAATTTTAGATTTATCAATGCCAGAAAATGTGGCGAAGGATGTAACTGATTTTAAAGGAGTTTCTCTAGTAAATGTAGATGAACTTTCTAAAATTACAGATGAAACTTTAGCAGTTCGTCAAAAGGAAATTCCGTTTGCAGAACAAATTATAGAAACACATAAAGAAGAATTTAATAGTTGGTTAAATCATCGAAGATTTACGCCAGCAATTGCCGCATTAAAAGAGTCTTTAGAAATTATTAAGAAAGATGAAATTAATTTTCAGAAAAAGAAAATTAGTGATTTTGATGAAAGCCAGGCAGAAATATTAACATCACGTTTCATTCAGAAAATTACCACACAGTTTGTAAAGCACTTAAAAGACGAAGAAACTTCTGTTTCAGAAAGTATACAAATTATTCAGAAAGTGTTTCAATCATAATTAAAACTCCATGCAAAAAACAATAAGAATAGGTACTCGCGAGAGTAAATTAGCGCTTTGGCAGGCAAATAAAGTACGCAAAGAATTGACAGAATTAGGCTATGAATCTGTCTTAGTTCCTATAAAATCTGCAGGGGATATTGTGCTAGATAAGCCTTTGTATGAAATGGGAATTACTGGGATTTTTACAAAAAGCCTAGACATTGCTTTGTTGGAAGGTAAGATTGATATTGCAGTGCATTCTTTAAAAGATGTACCAACAGCTTTACCTGAAGGAATTGTGCAGGCAGCCGTTTTAAAACGCGGAAACTATAACGATGTTTTAGTCTTAAAAGGTACCGAAGAATTTTTTGGAGAACCAGAAGGATTGATCGCTACAGGAAGTTTGCGAAGAAGAGCAATGTGGTTAAATAGATATCCAACGCATAAAGTAACCGGTTTGCGAGGCAATGTACTTACACGTTTAGAAAAATTAGAAAACAGTGAAACTTGGAATGGCGCCGTTTTTGCAGCCGCAGGCTTAGAAAGACTTGGAATAACACCCGAAGATACGGTAGATCTTCCATGGATGCTTCCTGCACCCGCTCAAGGTGCAATAATGGTGGCTGCTTTAGAAAAAGACGATTTTACTTTAGATGCTTGTGAGCAATTAAACCATCACGAAACGAAAGTTTGCGTGGGTGTAGAACGAGAGTTTTTAAGATTGCTAGAAGGGGGTTGTACTGCTCCAATAGGCGCACTAGCATATGTAGACGCAAGAACAGACGAAGTGAATTTTAAAGCTGTTTTATTAAAAAAAGACGGAACAAAAAAAATTAGAGTTGCAAAAACTGCAAAATTTGGGAGCCATAAATTCCTAGCAAAAGATTGTGCAGATTACGTAATTAACAGAGGAGGGAAGGAGTTAATCAAGGAAGATGAAGAAGATACGGTAAAAGTAGCCACTGTTTATTCTACAAAGAAACTCTCTGAACTTCAAAAGGAAACACTATCCGAGGCTATTGGAATACATGATAGTGATTTTATTAAAATGCGTTTCAATAGAATCCCTGCAAAAGTGATGAAGCAGCAGCACGAAAATGTAGTAATTACAAGTCAGAATGGAGTAGAGGCAATTTTAAACTCTTTCACAAAAAATGAAATTAAGTTTAAAAATATATTTTGTGTTGGTAGAAGAACCAAAAAGCTAATTGAAAATAGAATAGGTAAGGTCTCTTATGTAGCCAAAAACGCTTTAAAATTAGCGGAATATATTTCAAAAGAAACTGAAATTAAAGCGGTTTCTTATTTTTGTAGTGATTTAAGATTAGATGACTTGCCAACCTATTTGCAATCGAAAGGTGTTCTTGTAAATGAAGTAGAGGCTTATAAAACAATGTTAAATCCAATAAAAATGGATGCTGCTATTTCTGGAGTTCTGTTCTACAGTCCGTCAGGAATTGAAAGTTATCTAGAAGAAAATTCAACAGAAAAAGTTGCTTTTTGTATTGGAGAAACAACGGCTGCAGCAGCAAGAAAACATTTTGATAAAGTGGAAGTAGCAAACATGCCAGATGTAGAGAGTGTTCTAGAGTTGGTAAATACATATTATTCAAAATAGCGCATGGTATTTTTATTTTTTTCTGAATAGAAGAATAATTAAGCGAATAGCGTACTTGTTATTTTTATAGAAATAGGGATTTCATTTTAAAATGAATTACAAATCTGCACGATCTCAACAGTGCGCTCCTCCAAGTAAACAGGAACTTATTATGTTTAGAACAAGAAGATTAAGAAAATCAGAAGGAATTAGAAGATTAGTAAAAGAAACAAGACTTTCTGTAGACGACTTTGTGTATCCTCTTTTTATAGAAGAGGGTGAAAATATAGAAACAGAAATTGTTTCGATGCCAGGAATCAAACGTTTTTCATTAGATCGAATTTCTAAAGAATTAGACGAAGTGGTTTCTTTAAATATTCCTGCGGTCTTATTATTTGGTATTCCGTCAACCAAAGATGACGAAGGAACAGAAACTTGGAATGATAACGGAATCATGCAGCAAGCAATTCGTTTTATCAAAAAAAACTATCCCTCCTTATATGTAATTACAGATGTTTGCTTTTGTGAATATACGTCTCATGGGCATTGCGGAATTATACATGACAAGGATGTTGACAACGACGCCACTTTGGTAAATATTGCAAAACAAGTAATTTCTCACGCAAAAGCAGGGTCAGATATGGTTGCGCCTTCAGGAATGATGGATGGAACGATAGACATGGTGCGTCAATCTTTAGACAATACAGGATTTGCAAACTTGCCAATAATGGCGTATTCGGTAAAATATGCATCTGCTTTTTATGGTCCTTTTAGAGAAGCTGCAGGTTCAACCCCTAGCTTTGGAGACAGAAAAACGTATCAAATGGATGCTTCAAATAGAGATGAAGCATTGCGAGAAGCAAATTTTGATGACCAAGAAGGAGCCGATATTTTAATGGTAAAACCGGCATTGTCTTATTTAGATATTATCAGAGATTTAAAAAATAATTTTGACAGACCGATTGCATGTTATAATGTAAGTGGAGAATATGCAATGGTAAAAGCCGCTGCAGAAAAAGGTTGGATTGATGGCGAAAAGGTAATGATGGAAAGTTTGTTGTCTATGAAAAGGGCAGGAGCAGATATCATTATAACTTATTTTGCCAAAGAAGCAGCGAAGGTGTTGTTGAAGAAATAGAAACACTTGCTGTCATATCGAGTGGATATGTAAAGAATAAATAAATTTGTATTGCGATGCTATATTCACAAGTTCTCGATACAGTTTTATTTGGCAAAGGCTGCATAAAAATACGCGAATTGACAGAGTAAAAAATACAATTATGAAGTTCAAAAAATCAGAAGAATTATATAACAAAGGATTGGTACATCTTGTGGGAGCTGTAAATTCTCCAGTAAGAGCATTTACCTCCGTTGGTGGAAACCCGTTGTTTATTAAAAAAGCACAGGGAAGTAAAATCACGGATGTTGACGGAAATGAGTACATTGATTTAGTACTTTCTTATGGACCAATGATTCTGGGTCACCGCCACAGGAAAGTAAGAA
>Ga0307489_10000103_pt1 | contig 42175 bp, 21 predicted proteins | sample SB12metaG_FD_202247 | JGI IMG/M metagenome (GOLD analysis project Ga0307489, IMG submission 202247) | Sea-ice brine microbial communities from Beaufort Sea near Barrow, Alaska, United States - SB 1.2 | ecosystem: Environmental > Aquatic > Marine > Coastal | place: USA: Alaska | collected... | reverse complement strand
ATTTCCCATGGATTGGGCCTGAAGAAAATTGCTGCTGATGACGCTAATTGATACAAAAGGCTGATCCTTTGAATCGCTCGGTATCACTTTATCTAGGAATACCGGATACTAAAATTTGAACAGACTGTTTTTCTGTTCAATAGACAAAACACCACGACCAGCATCAATATCCAGACCCAAGCTGCTATTGTTGTCAGTGATGAAGTTTGCAATCAAGTATGTAGTTATATAGTAATGACGGATCCTAAAATTTCGCCAATCCACTGAGTTATGTATGTCGGTTCTTTATTGGTCACTAAATCCTCCTTGATAGAAATTAATTTCACTAACCAATTTTTGACTGGCGTGCCAAACGCCTAAGTAGTAGGCAAAGTATACTTGGTTACCAAAAGTTTAAATGACGCGGTATGTAAGTTTTTGATCTGTAATCTGGGTGCGCAGAGACGAATAGTCAGCTACGTTTAAATTATCCAGACCTTTAAAGCGTTGCATTCAGGTGGCAAGGTTTCCTCGTTTAAATTTACCCGGCGTTGCACAACATGTTGTGCAACGTGGCAACAATCGACAGGCCAGTTTTTACGCTGAGTAGAATTACACGGTTTAGGTCGATAATATGTGGGGTATATTAATAACACCTACCAAAGAAGTGGAACCTTGTGAAAGGCAGGTATAAATCAACACTTGTCGATAGTGAGAATTACTTTTTGCTTGTCATCAGATATATTAAACTCAATCCACTCAGAGCAGGTATGTTAGTCCATCCAGCACAATATCCCTGGTCCGGTTATCGTGGCAATGCTTTAATACGAATATCGCGTTGCTTAACGAACAATTGTTACCAAACTCTTGGAAGTAATGACGTGGCGTGACAAAACGCTTATCAAAGGTTGTTTAAGCGTAGTATTGACGAATTAACATTCGAGTAAATTCGTGATGCGATTAATAAAGCATGGGTATTAGAAAATAATAGGTTTAAACAACAAATAGAAGCACAAGTGGGAAGACGGGCCAAGCCTTTACCTAATAGTGGCGATAGAAAGTCAAAAGCGTATAAATAGCAACGTCTCTGACCTAGCAAATTCTGCAGATTATAAAGGGCTCTTTTATCATCTAAAAGAGCCCTTTTATTACAAATACTATTGATAAAAGTAAATATTATCTATGTAGACTGCATCGCTGGTTGAACCCCACAATTGCACCCCGAGTTGATTTAATTTCGCTGGATTAAAACTGCCATTAGGATCGACTAGCGCTGAAAATGGTAATTCTACTGTTATCCACTGCTCTGTTGGTACAGGTTTCATAGTAGAAATACCTGGGCCTGAGGTCGAAACAATTTGGTAAACCGCTTCGGTAATACCTGATGTAGCATACATATCAAAACGAAGTCCTGTCGCAGTTGATACATCGACCAGCCCATTTTCAATACCATATTGAATACCCGTCACGCCGCCAGACTCGCCACCAGGAATAATTTGTAACCTGGCAAATTTGTCACCTTCGATGCTTACCTCAGAAAACGTTGGCGCTTTAAACCAATTATCTGACCAAAAGGAAATGGGCTTATCAACAGTCAATTCATCACTGTATAAGACAAAGGCTTCTTCATTACTTGCTGTTGGAATAGGTGCAGCTGCCTGCGGTCCGGTATTTAAGGGAATAACGTTAATGGATAAATTTCCGTCGCCCCCCGCTATGACTTTGTTGCTTTGCGCAACCCCAAAACCATTCGCATCAACAAACACCGACTGTTCACCTTCAGGCAGACTTAAGGTTGCTATACCAGCAGCATCGGTAATAACAGATATATTGCCAACCGACACTTTAGCACCGGCTAAAGGGGTATCGTTATTATCAACAACGCTTACGGTTAAGTCATAAAAGACAGAAACACCCGAGAAATAGATATTATCAACATAAACAGATTTGCCTTCTGGTCCGTAGAGCTGGATACCAATGCTTTGTAATAAACTACTATTGAGTACACCGGCTCCATTGCCATCATTATCAATTAAATCTTTAAATAACAAAGCATAATTTATCCACTGGTCTGTTTGGGGGTTATCAATTGTGTAGGTTGAACTACCATCTTTTGACACCAACTGAAGTACCACTTTGGTAATATCTGGCTCAATAAATAAATCAAAATTCCATGTGGTTTTTGTTGAGGCATCCAATTCGCCATTTTCAAAACCAAATTCTAATCCTGTCACACCACCTGCCACACCACCTGCGGTGATTTGATATTTAGCAAAATTATTGCCATCAACATTGCCTTGAGCGTAAATAGGGGCGTTCCACCAGTTGGCATTCCACAAACCAATAAAGCTGTCTTGGGTTAGTGAGTCACTGTATAGAACAATGACTTCATCATTGGCATAGTTTGGCGGTGCAGGTGCACCTTCTGGTGGTCCGGTAACGGGTTCAGCATCCAATGTGGTGAAGTAAACATCAGCTAATAAAACGGTTGTGCCGGCATCACCCATAAAGTTTAGGGAAAACCATGTCATATCCGTAAAACCAGGCAAGGTGACTTGCATTTCAACCCAACCATTACCTAAATCAGTACCGGATGAAAAACTATACGTAATATTAGACTCCAGGCTTGTTGCACTTTGTACAAAAACTTGAACAGAGGTAAATGTATCTGTTTTTATTTTAAATTTAGCATGAGTATAGTTAGCAATATCAATAGTATTTTCAGGCTCATTACCCCAGGCAACAACGGTGCCCCAAGTGCTACTTTTTGAAATGTCTAAGGCCTTAGCATAAGTAGTATCAGTAGGCTGGTCGGTATAGATTGTACCTGTGTCCCAATCATCTCCCCAAAACTCTATTGCAAATGAGTCGTTATTGGTTGAATGAAAGATATAGCCATCAGAAACGGGGGTCGTATCTTGTTCAACAATAACCGTTCTGATTACGACGCTTGATTGATTATCGGCAGAGTCCGTCGCAGTGTAGGTTAAAACGTATGAACCGGCAGTATTGCTATCAACTGTGCCCGTTGTTGTAGCCGATAAATTACTATCGACGTTATCAGCAATCGTTACGCCTTGTTCAACATACGTTTCCCCAAGCGTTAAATTTATGTTTGCATTACCAATCAAGGTAATCACGGGTGCTTGAGTGTCGGGCAAGGGTTCTACAACAACCCTTCTTGTAACGCTAGTCGTATTGCCCGCAAGATCAACCACCGTATAGGTTAAAACGTATGAGCCAACGACAGCGCTATCAACACTACCAGAAATATTTGCCGTTAACCCTGTGTCAACATTATCGGTAACTGTCGTGCCAGACTCCTGATACGTATCTCCAACTGTTAGGGTTAAATTATCTGCACCAATTAAAGTAACTATGGGTGCTATAGTGTCTAGAATTTCAGTATTTTGAATCTCAGCATCATCTTTATCACTGCCACCACAGGCAACCAAAGCCATTGACAATAGAAAAACTAGTATATATTTAGTATTAATTATCATTATTTGTCCGTAAATGTAGTTTACAAATTATTTTCATATGATTAGTACGACTTTCGTTCACAAAGGTTTTAAAAAATTTGGGTAAAGTGATGGATTATTCCTCATAATAAAAAAGGTGTACATTAGCCCATAACGTCCTTCTTTACACCTTTTTCATGGTGATGCAGGAGCAAAATATGGAGATTTATTTACCTGATTGTCGGCCCTTTTCATTAAATACCTATGTAAGCGGCAGGTAACCGTTCACCGCGAGTCTATCGACAAATTTAAATCGTTATATACAGAATTTTTTTCGCCCAAACAGGGACATTGGTACCCTTCTCCCCTTAAATCTCCACCTTTGTTGGCTGCCCCATCCCAATCACTTAGTCAGTCTAAGCTTATGGGATTGGCTTCTTTTGCCGCCACCTGCAGTGCACATGGCTTTAGGTGTAATATTTTGGCTCTGTTCCATATCAAGGTTGGTATTGATAAGCAGCAACCAATATTTGCCGTTTATCTAGCTTAGCCCTCGCTTCTTTAAACCAAGCAAGATAATGTGCTAAGTACTTAGTCGCAACCCCTCGCATTTTTCTTTCTGTCCAATCTTTAAAGTGAGCTATTGCACCATTAACTGTCTGAATATAATAAACCTTGTCAATGACTCTCTGTTGCGTACTGATAAGCCTTTTATGCGCGCATTGAGTAACCTTCGCTATATCCCTATAAGCATGAGCGCCATCACTACATAAAACAGAGCCTTCAGTTATATAGGGTTGTAAATGTAATGTGATTTCCGCTTTGGTATCGGCCGCTAGCACCTGACTCACCATATGTTCGCTGCGATCTATTGAGAGTAAAATAGCGACTTTACTCTCGTTATCTTTCTTGCTCATTTGTCCACCACGCTTATTGGCTTTTCTATTGTTTTTTAGGTGCTTACTTCCTTTTTCCGAATACGCCATAAAAAACTCATCGGCTTCAATTATCCCCGATAGTTTTTCATGATTATGCTCAGATTGAGCCATCAAAAAGCGGTGACGCCAAAGAAAGGACGTTTTCAGATTAATGTTACAAATAGAAGCGGCTTCACGTAACGTGAGTCTTAGCGACATGCACTGGGCATACTTATCCCAAAGCTCACACTTATGTAATTTAGCTAAAGGTGTTTTAGTTTTATTATTGAATGTCTTATGGCAAGTAGAGCATTTATAGCGTTGTACCGCTCCCGCTTTTCCCCACTTAGTAAAATGTGCACAATGGCAATGTGGGCATTGAGGTGATGCATTGAAAATAGGTTGGATCAGCTCATTAATCGTAATTTCTGGTTGAGATACTTGAATAACGTGCTGAACCGTTAACCTTTGAGCGGGTGTCATGGCTAAAAGTGTTTTCGTAATGTGATTGAGCTGACATCGAAATGATTCTGTTTTCATTGTCTTTACCTTCAATGAGTTAAACTCATTTTTAAGTATAGCCAACAATTTGATGGAACAGAGCCAATATTTTATACAAGGGTGAAACTAGCCTTTAATAATTCTCTCTCCAAATCAATAGTATGTTAGTTAAATGTTCCCCCTACCCGTCCCTCCCGCCGTTGTGTAAACCAACGCTAAACATTCTTTTTGTTCATGATAATGTAATGTTTATTCAAGAATCCTTAACTGAGGCGATGCTCTACTTTGTGGGCGCAATATTTTGACCATTTATGACAATGATATTGTGAGCATGACACGACTATCTGTAGAGACAATATATTTTCTGACAACGGGATTAAGTAACGTAAATGACAAAGATTGTGAGCCATTTTAGTAATGACTTATAGAGGCTTAAAGGAAACCATGTGCTAGATTTTAACTACCAATTTTTGCAGACACTGCCCGCAGATCCGATAACGGAAAATTTCACTCGCCAGGTAACAAATACCTGTTACTCGCAAGTCATGCCTGTCACCCCCCCTAATCCATCATTAATATCGGTCTCCCAGGATTTGGCGAATCAATTTACGTTTACTCAGGCCGAGCTACAAAGTCAGTGGTTTTTAGACCTCGTTAGCGGTAATAAAATACTTCCCGGTATGCAGCCTTATGCACTGTGTTACGGTGGTCATCAGTTCGGCAATTGGGCGGGACAATTAGGTGACGGTCGTGCCATCAATTTAGGGGACCTATCAGGCACTGATAACCAATATCACACCTTTCAGCTAAAAGGTGCCGGCCCTACACCCTACTCGCGCTCTGCAGATGGTTTAGCGGTGCTTCGATCATCTGTACGTGAATACCTGTGCAGTGAAGCCATGCATAATTTGGGTATTGCCACTACGCGGGCACTAAGCTTATCGTTAAGCGGCAACAACGTCATGCGAGATATGTTTTACGATGGACATCCTGCGCTGGAAAAAGGCGCAGTGGTTTGCCGGGTAGCGCCCTCATTTATTCGGTTTGGTAGTTTCCAAATCCACGCAGCTCGCAATGAAATAGACATTTTGAAAAAACTGGCTGACTATGTCATCGCTAGAAATTTCCCTGAACTCGGTGCTCCTTGTCCGGATATCTATGAAACCTGGTTTGAGATGATCTGTGAATCAACCATGACCATGGTACTAGATTGGATGCGAGTTGGCTTTGTGCATGGCGTAATGAATACCGATAACATGTCGATTTTAGGACAAACAATTGACTATGGACCTTACGGATGGCTTGAAGGGTACGATCCAGACTGGACCTCCAACACCACGGACGCCCAGGGGCGGCGTTACAGTTTTGATAAACAGCCTAAAGTCGCACAGTGGAACCTATTTCAATTAGCCAATGCGTTGTACCCCCTTATCGGTCGTGTTGCAAAGCTGGAGGCCGCGCTGGCAAAATTTGCTGAGAATTATCAGCAAATGGCGCAAGAAATGTATGGGGATAAGCTTGGATTTGAAACGCACATAGGACAGCCTGACGAAACATTAATCGAGCAGCTTTTCCAAACCCTGCAGTTAACCGAAACTGATATGACGATATTTTTCCGCCAATTAGCGACCATGGAAAAATCATTTGAATATTCAAACCAGCAAATGATTGCATTGGTTGAACCTGCCTATTATCAATTCGATTCGATAACCACCCAACAGCAAGATTCGATAATCACCTGGCTTCGTCAATACCAACAAAGAATAGCCGGACAAACATTGGATAATAAAGAACGATCAAAAAAAATGAATGGGGTTAACCCTAAATATGTTTTGCGAAATTATCTGGCGCAACAGGCTATCGACAAGGCTGATAGGGGAGATTATAGCGAAATTGAATTACTGATGACAATACTCAAAAATCCCTATGATGAGCAACCTCAATACCAAGCGTATGCAGACAAAAGACCTGAATGGGCCAGACAAAAGGCCGGTTGTTCTATGTTGTCTTGTAGCTCTTAGCGAACCGGGTACATTCATGCCAAAACCTATCCTCACTTGCGCTAGTCTTTGAACGCAATTGGCGCTTAACCTTGCGCCAATTGCTCTTTTGAAAAATCCATTATATGACTGATTTCACTATGGTATTGTGCTTTTCTCCGTTGAAGCTGCAGCGATGTTGGCTACTCTCACCCCACTCACTTAGTAAAGCTAAGCTCATGGAACCGAATTTCTTTTCAGCCTAACTGCAGCTTTGGTTATACACCCCTGTGGCATAAAAGTGTTCTTATAAAGTAACAAAGTGGGCACAGTGAAAACAGTTTATAATAAAAATCGCCGCGTAGTTTGCTGGCAATTAATTGTCAGCAAAAAGCCACATCATTATCCATAATAACCATCGGCTGTTGCATCACTATTATAAATCCAGTCTATTTTGCGATTTCAATTAAATACAAAAAGAGTACACACCTTGCCGATTGAACTTTCCTACGAAGTCATTGCACTATTATTTTTCCTTGCCATTTTAGCCGGTTTTATAGATGCGATTGCTGGAGGTGGGGGGTTGTTAACTATCCCTGCCCTTATGTGGGCCGGACTTCCGCCAACAGTGGCACTGGGAACCAATAAGTTACAGGCTTGTGGCGGTAGCTTTTTTGCGAGTGTTTATTTTGTACGTAAAGGCAGAGTAGTTTTAGGTAAGATGAAACTCGCAATACTATGCGCCTTTATAGGGGCTGCGCTGGGCACAATAGCGGTGCAATTAATTGATATCGTTTATTTGGAGATGATATTACCCTTCCTGATGTTAGCGATTGGTGGTTATTTTCTTTTTTCTAAAAAGATCAGCGAAGATGATCGTCACCAAGTGTTAACCCCTACTATTTTTGCTTTGACTGCCGCATTAGCCGTAGGTTTATATGATGGTTTTTTTGGTCCGGGAACCGGCAGTTTTTTTGCGCTTGCCTTTGTCTCATTGTCTGGATATGGCTTAGCTAAGGCGACCGCTCATGCTAAGGTTTTGAATTTTTCAACCAATATTGCATCGTTAATTTTCTTTGCCCTGGGTGGCAAGGTTTTTTGGATATTAGGTGGAATAATGCTGGTGGGCCAGGCTTTGGGCGCAACATTGGGTTCCCGTTTAGTGTTGAGCAAAGGAACCAAGATGATTAAACCGCTGGTGGTTTGCATGTCTGTTTTAATGAGTGTGAAACTATTGTCCAGTCAATATCTTATATTTTGATCCACCGGGGTTTATCAAAAAATATTCCGACGTCATTGACGTTGCAGCCAGGCGGAAAAGGAACCCAGTCCATGAGCTTGGACTGACTAAGTGATTGGCGTACGGGTCGCGAACAACGCCGCAGATTCAAGAAAAATGGGTATACATGTTAACTATTTAACGTTCGTAACAAGATTACTTAATTGACGATATTGGTTGGCGAAGGATATTTGAGGATAAATAACCTCTCAATTGAGTCTGTCAGACAATAAAAATTACAAATATGTCATTCTCAGATTCAGGGCGCGTAATAGCCCATGAAGTTCTATGGTGGAATAACGTTTTGTTATTTTTGCAAAGAGGACTATTCGGCACATTTAATAAGTCAATTCTTGCCTTTACCCATAACACGGAATCGTTGATGCTCGATTGTGATTTTAAAGAGCAAATTATAGGAATTATTGTTTAACCCTGTATGATCCACTTTTTAAGTCATTATCTAAAAATACAAGCGGGTAGTTTCAATGTGGTTGAATGATGAGCAAATAATCGATTCTGCAATAAGCGCATATCGAGGGTCTTTATTGAGCGCTTGCCCCAATCATATTATTATTGACCGCTTATTTAATGAAGCCAAACTCGATGAGGTAATGAGGGTTTTGCAGCAACCGCATTACTGGCAAACTCAAAAACATACTTATTCTGCTTTATACGTCGATAACGCCCAGTGGCAAAAAACCAGCCATGATCAACGCTTTGTACAGCGAGATATTTGGCGACGTAATGGGTTTAATTCTAATACCAGCCATTCCAATATCGCTCAGGAATTTTTGTCATTTTTGCGCGAGGATGAATTTATGTCTGTGTTATCACGTATTTTTAATGTGCCATTAACTGATATGAATGTGGCTGACCCTGAAATTAATACCAATTATTTTCGCTTAAGCGCTGCCGACTTTGTTGAGCAACATGCCGATGATTCTCCCGCAAGAGAGGTATGTATGCTGTTGTATTTAAATAAAGAGTGGAACGACAATGGGGGTGAGCTGGTTTTTATCGGTAAAGATGACAAACCTGTTAGTATTTCACCTTTATATAACCGCTGTGTTTTGTTTGATCCTTCCTCAGAGGGATCTGAACACTGGGTGAAAGCGTTAAACGCTGAAAATGCAGATAAATATCGCTATAACGTGACCAGTTGGTATTGGTCTGAATAATGTCATTTTTCAAAAAAATGTCTCGTTTTGTATATTAGTCGGTTAACTCAAATGCTTTTGTGATATTTCTACTGAGATTGTTCCTGTTTGTGGCTTAGTACTCACATCCTGTGTGACTGGCATAAATGAATACCTCTCAATAAGAGGCTAAAATCAGCAAGGCATGAGCAGTATCCCGCTATTTTTAGACATTTTAATTGATTTACATGCCGCTGCATTTGCCTCAGGTTAGGCTGGTCGCAATCTGTGTGATTAGGTGACCACATAGATTGCCAAGAAAATAATTTGACATTAAAAACGATCCCTTACATCTTTTACTCTGCGATCACCGTGACCTCGGTGGTGAATTATTTTTTTCCACACCATAGAGTGAATAGCCAGCCCTGAATAATCTGCATAGGCATGTTGATTTATAATGTTTCACCTCGAATACAAGCCCTACAACTTTCTCTGATTGGGCAAGGTGTATTAAAATGCGAAGATATACAAGTCGCCCTATTTATTGTCAATTTTGTATCTTGTCTAACGTTTATAGAGACATCCATATTAATGGTTTAACGCTCATAAAATCCAAGCCTAACCAAAAGTTACACTAGCACTGATCGTGGTCAATAATGTATTTTTAATAACATGTTAGCCTTAATTTTTTAGAAAATCGAGGCTTACATCGTTGACGACATCGGCATGGGAATATCATGCTCTGCACCTTTTATACTGACGAATTGAGTATCAGGAAGTAATGGCCGTATTTTTTATGTTCCCGCAAAAAATGTATCACTGCATTCAATTCCTCAGGCTCTTCAAACTTAGATTTAGCAACCATAAAACAGCCCTACCCGACCGCTTTTTATAATTGATAGTTAACAAAGGATGACCATCTAATACCAATTCTATTGACTCGTATGCACAACCTTTTCAGCAATTTTCTTGGTAAGTGGTTTAAAGTAAAACTACTCCATAGAGGATACTATTTAGGAAGTTGTAAACTTTAAGCAACTGATTGATAATATTATTTGCATTTGCATTTGCATTTGCATTTGCATTTGCAAACACGTTAAAAATACCTTTTATACAATTATTTTACAATATCAAGCCATCATTTAAGGTTAATATGATCATGAACCGGATAATAGGCCGACTAATTCTTTATTAAATACCGAATGCACTTCGCTCTTACTTAATATTTTCCCTTCCAATACGAATGTTGCTTCGCTAGAGCTTTCAAGGTTAGTTAGCATGCGAAATTCAGTATTTTCTTTTGAGGATGGTGTGGAATTTTGGAAAATATACCAGTTAAACCTTTTGTCTTGAACCATCATATGGATTAATTCTATCGATACTTCAGTGTCTTGCGGAATGACTAGTCCTATATTGGTCAAGGCAATATTTGCGATATTTACAGCCTTTGAGTTATATCGCTCCCATGGCACTTTTAACAGACTGTTTTGTGCCATAGTTTGAATTTGCTGTTTAATAGATCGAACGAGGTTTAGCTGAGAAAGTGCAACTCTTCGATCACCATACCAGTATTGTGGTACAGAGTTAGGTGCATATTGTTGGATCATATGATCGTTCAGATGGCGCAGAACCTGTTTCTCAGGACCTGCACAGGCAGGTTTTTTTCTGTTTATTACAGCTTCAATCACGTCCGGCGACGTCGGAGAATCGCAAAAGAAAAAACGCTCAACGGTTTGTTGACTCGCATCACCTAAAATCGGAGCCCAGAAAAGATATACATTATAATTGGTTAGTCGTTCCCGTTGTGCCAGCGCCTTTATACAGTAGGGGCATCTTGGGTCAGTAAAAGCAATAAGGTTTGGCTTGTTTTCTTGCCATTTATTTAGCAGAAATGCGGAGTGGATTTTGTTATCCACATGGGGGTATTCTTGCGCCTGTATTTGAGAAAATATGAGAGCACTGATAAATAACATTAGGAATTTGTAAAATAAATGTCTCATGATTGGGGCTCATCAGGCTGTTTCATTTTTTCCAGTGCCTCGGGGAGTAATAGCAAATTATACTGGGCCATCAGGGCTGCTATTTCGGTCTCCAGTTCTTTTTTTACCGCTGGATGTTTTAAGTTATCATTGTATTTCAACATTAACGCCTCTAATTCACTTTTTGTTTGTGCAAGTTGCTCATCTCTTTTCACTTTGCCTATGTTTACTAGTTGCACGGAGGGTTGTTTTATAACTTCATTCTGTTTAGTCGTCGACTGGGCGTCAGGCTTTGTTTCCGACTTGTCTGCTACTCGTTGCTCATTTATTGCTGGTATTTCTGCACTTTGTTGCTGAAAAATAAATACTGCCGTAACAAATAGCAATGCAATCAATATTCCGATTAGTATCTTCATTTTGCCTTATTGCTCCGTGGTGAAGTAGTAGTCTCCAAAATAGTTTTGATTACCTGCCAAATCAAAAATATTCCAGCGTACTTCGATCCTATGCCGATTATTATTGGTCAAACTGGCGTCGGGATTAAATGTCAATTGATTCCCCGCAACAGAGACAATCCCGGGAATGAGTTGGCCGGCGGCGTTGAACAGGCGCACTACATTTGTTGCCCCAATGGTTTCTGAGAGGACAATGACAATATTGCTGTCGACAGCTATATTAGTCGCATTAGATAGAGGAGTAATACTGATGATCGTAGGTTTTGTTAGATCCGCAGATGAATCATTTCCAGTAGTGAAACCTAAGGCATCTTCTGACAGACTATTACCGGCATAGTCACAAATCCCAGTAAATTCAACCGTATAAGTGGTATTGGTGTCCAAATTATTTACAGGTTGCAGAGTAATTGTTTTACGTTCTGGCGACAGGGAAATCGATGTGGGAATGTCACTGACGTCGTCGGTCAAATTAACTTCACGATAACAGTTACCACCCAATGGGTCGTTTAACGTTAGGATTATGTCTGGGTTAACTGGAATATTTATCCCTCCCTCAACGATGTTGCTCGAAAGCAAAATGGGAGGACTGTTGTCCACCTGCACACCAGTTGTAAATGAGCTAAATTGATTTAGTGCAATAAAATTGTTAGCCAGATCATACAAGTAGGGACTATAGCCTACATACCAGTAGTAGAGTCTGGATACTTCCAATAGGCCATCTGGGGTTAGTTCCAGTGTTTTACCATCAGCACTAACTGAAAAACTGCTGACCGCACTAAGTCCTGTGGTTGTGTCGTATAACTTGAATGAATTGGTGCCTGGCTGCACTGAAGCTGGGTCCAACCGTTCGCTCAGAGTCACTTCAAATACTGCGTTTCGAGGCACATTGGTTGCCCCATTGGGAATGCTGCGGTAGGTTTGTGAACCGGCCCGCAAGTCAGTACCGGTGCCGGTGCTAAAGTTCTGGGTAATAGTAGTGCTCAGTAAGTTACCACTTATGTCAGTGGCGTTTGCCACAATCAAACTGTAGGTGCTATTAGCATCTAACAGATTTTCAGGTACCACATTGATAGTACGTCTGTCGCCACTGAGACTGACATTTACCGCAACAGAATCACCGATACTGTCTTCAATTACAATTCCCGTAAGTTCCAGGACACTCAAAGGTTCATTAAAACGGAGTCTGATCCAAACATTGGTGGGTACCTCAGTAATACCATCAAATAATGTGGAATCAACCAGCTCTGGTCCAGTACTATCCTCACTCGCACCTGTTGTAAAACGGCTGAATAAGTTAACCACACCATTCCCACTTAAGTCGTGTAAGCCGTATTTGTATACATAGTATAAACGGTTCTGTTCAAGCGCTGCATTGGGTACCAGCGTTAAACGCAGTCCATCAGCTGAAAGTGACACACTGGAAGGTACATTCAGGCCGGTAATAGTATCGTACAAACGGATGGCCGAAGTAATGCTCACGGGATCAATGGGCTCATTAAACAGTGATTCAATAACCGGATTGGTTGGCACACTGGTAGCGTTATCGAGCACACTGATAAGCAGCCGGGTAGGATTCACAATGTCAGGGCCATTGGCCGAGGTAAAGGTGGTCTCTCTTAGCACCACAGGATTGCCAGCTAGGTCTACCATAGCAGGCACCGCCTCGGTAATGTCAGTCAGTTCAGGCAAAGTACCCAGGCGTTCATAACGCACTACCTGATTGTTTTCACTGAACTGGGCATTGAAGCGCCGCTGGCTGCCAGTGCCATAATCGAAGGTCAGTGGGTTCATGTTCTCGTCATAACGAGAGGCGTACATGGTGTTAACCCCAACATTGGTCTGACCGGAAGTAGGACTTTGCGCTAATACAGTCGCTTGCCTGTCATCACGACTACCATCGGCTGCAGTGTAAAAATAAGTCGCACGAGCGCTGTTTTGTCTGTCACCATCGGTATCCTCGATGTCGCCAGACAGCCATAAATAATAACGGGTATCAGCATCTAAATCACCATCGGGTACCACTTTGAGCAGATTGGTGCTCGCATCAAAGCTTGCTGTACTTTGCACATCACTGAAGCCATTGTCTGCGTTTTGTAACCTGACATTGCTACTGGTTAAGGTGGCACTATTTAGCGCCTCGGTATACAACACAAAGAGGTTGGGATTAACCGGGACACCGGCTTGACTATTACCAGGGTAATAAGCGCTGATATTAGGACGGGTACCCACTAAATCACCACTAACACCCGTTCTGAAGTAGGCATTGTAGTTGTTCAATGGGTTACCTGAATCATCGGTGGCCGCAGAGCTTAAGAAGACCTGTACGTAGCGGTTTTCAGTGAAAGGTGTGTCTTTGGTGAAACGTATGGTACGACCATCGCCTAATACTTCCAGCGTACCTTGATCATCAATTAATACGCCGTCTTCGCTAATGTGGAAGGCCTGATCGATGCTGCTGACATCCATCGGCTCAGAGGTATAGAGCAACAGTTCATCCAGCCCTACCCAGCCACTGGAGCCATTGGTGGGAATTTGACGACTGATAGAGGGCCTGCCAGTGTCGTTATCCAATACGCCTGTCATAAAAGTGCTGACATAAGGCGCCAGAGCGTTACCAGACAAATCCAGCACGTCGTCGGTCATAATGACGCTGATCAGACTAGACCAAGGTTTGTTGGCAGACAGAGTAACCTGACGACCATCGGCAGACTTAAACACATTGGGCCGGACTACCGCACCGTTAACAAACAAGGCAATATTGTTATTGTTAACGGTATTGGGGTTCATAGGCTCACTGAAGTTGATCACAATGTTACCGTTAGGATTAATGTCTACACTGTCCTGCTCAGGTGAAATAATGGTCACAGTGGGTGACTGGTTATCTTCCAAAGCTTCAGTGGTGAAATAATAATCGCCGTAGTAATTCTGATTACCGACCAGGTCGAAGACATTCCAGCGGATTTCGCTGCGGAATCTAGTGCCCCCCCGTAGCGGCTCATCAGGTGTGAAGGTTAATACGTTGTCAGTGACATCAACACTGCCCAGTACGCGTTGATTGCTATCACTATTATAAAACAGTACGGTACTGCGCAGACTAATGGTTTCATCGAAGGTGATAACTACATTGGTATCAACCTCTACCCCAACTGCATTTTGAGCCGGTAGCACAGTTTGTAATACTGGTCTGACGGTGTCACTGGCACCCGTAGTCGAGGTGGTGAAGGATAAGGCCTGTCCGGTCAAGCTATTGCCGGCATAGTCACACAGGCCAGTGAACTCAACTTGATAAGAAGTATTGGCTGCCATTGCTTCAGTTGGAGTAAGGGTTAGGGTGCGTCTGTCACTGGACAAGGCGCTGGCAAAGGCTACGTCATCGACACCATCGGTGATCAGTAATTGAGTTAAACAATTGCTCCCCAGTGGCTCATTCAGGCTTAGCACCACGCGGGCATTGATGGGCACTTCAAGCCCACCGTTAATAATATTGGTGTTAACCAAAAGCGGCGCGGCATCATCTGTTTGTGCACCGGTGGTGAAACTACTGAAATTATTCAGGGCAATGAAGTTATTGGCCAGATCGTACAGATAGGGACTGTAGCCCACGTACCAGTAGTATAATCGGTTAGCCACTAGCAGGCCATCAGGAATAAGGGTTAAGGTCATGCCATCAGCACTGAGGCTGAAACTACTGGGGAAACTGAGCCCTGTTGTCGTGTCATACAGGCGCAATGAGTTGGTGCCCACCTGCACTGAGGCTGGATCGAGCCGTTCACTTAAACCAATAATGAATTCAGCATCGCGGGGCACATTGGTTACGCCGTTAGGAATATTACGATAGAGCAGACTTCCTTGCAGTAAGTCGGAACTGTCTGTAGTCGTAAAATTCTGCACCAGTGGCACGGCCAGATCGTTACCACCAATGTCTTTTAATCCATCGACGATCAGGCGGTAGCTGCTATTAGTAGCAAGCAGATCTTTGGGTACCACATAGACAGTCCTTCTATCGGCACTCAAACTAATGTTGCTTGCTACAACATTGCCGACACTGTCTTCGAGCATGACACCATTAAGCTCAAAGGGGTTAAGCGGCTCATCGTATCTCACTCTGATCCACACATTGGTGGGGACATCGGTAATGCCGTCAAATAAAGTAGAGTCTACAAATTCAGGTGCTAAATTGTCAGCAGCAAATCTGGTGGTAAATCTACTGAAGAAGTTTGCAGTGCCGTTGCCACTGAGGTCGTATAAACCATAGACATATACATAATATAGGCGGCTAACTAACAGGGCCTCGTTAGGTACCATAGTTAAACGCAGTCCATCAGCTGAAAGCGCAACGCTGGAAGGTATATTGAGGCCGGTAATAGTATCGTACAAACGGATGGCCGAAGTAATGCTCACGGGATCAATGGGCTCATTAAACAGTGATTCAATAACCGGATTGGTTGGCACATTGGTGGCGTTATCGAGCACACTGATAAGTAGCCGGCTAGGATTAATAATGTCAGGGCCATTGGCCGAGGTAAAGGTGGTCTCTCTTAGCACCACAGGATTGCCTGCTAGGTCTACCATGGCAGGCACCTCCTCGGTAATGTCAGTCAGTTCTGGCAAAGTACCCAGGCGTTCATAACGCACCACCTGATTATTTTCACTGAACTGGGCATTGAAGCGCCGCTGGCTGCCAGTGCCATAATCGAAGGTCAGTGGGTTCATGTTCTCGTCATAACGAGAGGCGTACATGGTGTTAACTCCAACATTGGTCTGACCGGAAGTAGGACTTTGCGCCAGCACAGTAGGTTGCCGGTCATCACGGCTACCATCTGCCGCCGTGTAAAAATAAGTCGCACGAGCGCTGTTTTGTCTGTCACCATCGGTATCTTCGATGTCGCCAGACAGCCATAAATAGTAACGGGTATCAGCATCTAAATCGCCATCGGGTACCACTTTGAGCAGATTGGTGCTCGCATCAAAGCTTGCTGTACTTTGCACATCACTGAAGCCATTGTCTGCGTTTTGTAACCTGACATTGCTACTGGTTAAGGTGGCACTATTTAGCGCCTCGGTATACAACACAAAGAGGTTGGGATTAACCGGGACACCGGCTTGACTATTACCAGGGTAATAAGCGCTGATATTAGGACGGGTACCCACTAAATCACCACTAACACCCGTTCTGAAGTAGGCATTGTAGTTGTTCAATGGGTTACCTGAATCATCGGTGGCCGCAGAGCTTAAGAAGACCTGTACGTAGCGGTTTTCAGTGAAAGGTGTGTCTTTGGTGAAACGTATGGTACGACCATCGCCTAATACTTCCAGCGTACCTTGATCATCAATTAATACGCCGTCTTCGCTAATGTGGAAGGCCTGATCGATGCTGCTGACATCCATCGGCTCAGAGGTATAGAGCAACAGTTCATCCAGCCCTACCCAGCCACTGGAGCCATTGGTGGGAATTTGACGACTGATAGAGGGCCTGCCAGTGTCGTTATCCAATACGCCTGTCATAAAAGTGCTGACATAAGGCGCCAGAGCGTTACCAGACAAATCCAGCACGTCGTCGGTCATAATGACGCTGATCAGACTAGACCAAGGTTTGTTGGCAGACAGAGTAACCTGACGACCATCGGCAGACTTAAACACATTGGGCCGGACTACCGCACCGTTAACAAACAAGGCAATATTGTTATTGTTAACGGTATTGGGGTTCATAGGCTCACTGAAGTTGATCACAATGTTACCGTTAGGATTAATGTCTACACTGTCCTGCTCAGGTGAAATAATGGTCACAGTGGGTGACTGGTTATCTTCCAAAGCTTCAGTGGTGAAATAATAATCGCCGTAGTAATTCTGATTACCGACCAGGTCGAAGACATTCCAGCGGATTTCGCTGCGGAATCTAGTGCCCCCCCGTAGCGGCTCATCAGGTGTGAAGGTTAATACGTTGTCAGTGACATCAACACTGCCCAGTACGCGTTGATTGCTATCACTATTATAAAACAGTACGGTACTGCGCAGACTAATGGTTTCATCGAAGGTGATAACTACATTGGTATCAACCTCTACCCCAACTGCATTTTGAGCCGGTAGCACAGTTTGTAATACTGGTCTGACGGTGTCACTGGCACCCGTAGTCGAGGTGGTGAAGGATAAGGCCTGTCCGGTCAAGCTATTGCCGGCATAGTCACACAGGCCAGTGAACTCAACTTGATAAGAAGTATTGGCTGCCATTGCTTCAGTTGGAGTAAGGGTTAGGGTGCGTCTGTCACTGGACAAGGCGCTGGCAAAGGCTACGTCATCGACACCATCGGTGATCAGTAATTGAGTTAAACAATTGCTCCCCAGTGGCTCATTCAGGCTTAGCACCACGCGGGCATTGATGGGCACTTCAAGCCCACCGTTAATAATATTGGTGTTAACCAAAAGCGGCGCGGCATCATCTGTTTGTGCACCGGTGGTGAAACTACTGAAATTATTCAGGGCAATGAAGTTATTGGCCAGATCGTACAGATAGGGACTGTAGCCCACGTACCAGTAGTATAATCGGTTAGCCACTAGCAGGCCATCAGGAATAAGGGTTAAGGTCATGCCATCAGCACTGAGGCTGAAACTACTGGGGAAACTGAGCCCTGTTGTCGTGTCATACAGGCGCAATGAGTTGGTGCCCAGTTGCACTGAGGCTGGATCGACCCTTTCACTCAGAGTCACCTCAAAAACAGCATCTCGCGGTATGTTAGTCGTCCCATTGGGTATGTTGCGGGAAATTAGGGTGCCTGCAGTAGTGTCTGCCCCGCTCGCGGTTGTGAAGTCTAAGAAGATAGCGCTTGGGGTTAAGTTTCCAGCTAAATCTTCAACGGAGTCTATTTGTAATTGATAGCGCGTATTAACTTGCAAAGGGCTGCCAGATTGCAGAGTGACAGTCATTCTGTTGCTACTAAGCGAACGGTTTACAAATACAAGATCACCAAGATTGTCTACCAGACGAATATTTTGCATCGACAAGGGATTGATCGATTCTGAAAAATTAACTTTAAGACTTACATTGGTAGGAACGTTGTCTTGTTCATCAAATATAGTGGTATGACTTATCTGAGGCGCCTGCGTGTCCGGGGTGAACCCAGTAGTGAAATATTTGACAGTGGCAGGCAAGGTATTACCAAACAAGTCTTTTATGCCGGAGGTCAGGTACATATAATACTGCCTGCCCACCAATAACTGAGTATTTGGCACGAAAGTCAAAGACGATTTGTCGTCAGCTAAAATAATGACGCCATCAACTCTTTGGTTTATCAAAGTATCTTGCACATAGAAGCTAGTGGGTGAAACCGTATCAGGATCGATAGGTTCAGATAACAGTGCAATAGGCTGGGAATTTAGCGGCACATTGGTGGCGTTTGCTACCGGATTCGAATTTATTACCGTAGGTCGCACCGTATCTACCAAGTTCCCAGTTTCAAAACTGGCCTCAAAATCAACGATTGGGTTGCCTGCTTCGTCTCTAACCCCACTAATTTGTATGGTATGGGTGGTGAAGTCTGGCAACAGACTATCCGGAGTAAATAACAATTCGGTATTGTTAGAGACCAGTCTCAGGGTTCCGGGTATTTCGAAAGTGCCGCCAGAGTCAGCTAACAAAATCAGCGATCTTTCGTTAACCGATTTACTTCGCAGCGGCTCACTGAAGATTACACTGACCGAGGTGTTTTCCGGAATGTCTTCGCTTGCGGAGGCCGGATCGGTTGTGAGTACGGTAGGTGGCGTTATATCAGGGTTGGTAGGATCGGTCCCAGCATCCACCTCAGTTTTATCCTCTATACCGTCACTGTCGGTATCTTTGACTAGTGGATTGGAGCCAATAGCCACTTCCTCTCCATCAGTTAAACCATCTTCGTCAGTATCGGAGAGCAGGGGGTCAGTCGCATAACGGTCAACCTCCTCACTGTCGCCTAAACCATCCCCATCGGTGTCGGGTTCTACCCTGAGGGTCACTAAAGCTTGCGATGAATTGTTGCCTAAATCAACGGCACTGGCGCTAAGTTCGACGGTTTCTGCAGCGCCGGGGACCGTTATCGGTACTTCGTACGGGGCGGTGGTGTCTGAAAATATCAGAGTACCGTCCAGCATGAAGTTGACCACCCGAACCGCAATGTCGTCGGTGGCAGTGGCACGAGCAATAAAACGCCGGCCTGCAACTACCACGGCATTATCCAGTGGGTAATCAATCTCAACTTGTGGCGCTATGCCCTGATTGTCATTGATCAGGCGATACTGGGAAATATATAAGCGGTTACTGCCGGTGGAATAAATATAGCTTGAGTCCAGCGACAATCCGGTTGCGTCCCTGTCACCAAATTGACGGATATCGATGACACCCTGATAGATTGGTTGTTCACGGTCTGACAGGTTAACAAAGGGTACGGCGTTGACGAACAGAATATCTGAGAAAAAGGCAAAACCATTGGTTAGCTCTACATCACTAGGATAAAAATTCGCCTGGCCCCCGACTAAAACAGGCACCATAGGATCGGTAATATTAACGACTTTGTAACCACTGGTGTAAGCCGCAAGGTAAGCATACTCACCATCGGTTACCACCGCACGAATATTACCTATGTTGATACTGCCCAGGCGAACCGGTGAGTTAATGTCGGATATGTCATAGACATATAAGGTTGTACTTGATGCCATCACTAGGCGGTCAGAGTTAACATCAACCCCTACAATACTGCCAATACCTTCAATAAGGGCTGTACTGATGGGATTGGTAGCATCATTCACATCTATGATTTCAACGCCACCACTTTGGGTTGCAACAAAGGCATATCCATTTTGTATGGCCAAATCAACGGCACTGCCCCCTGTATCTATGTTTGACAGAAGAACGGGGAGCATAGGGTCGCTGACATCAACCAAGTCCAGGCCAGCAGTACCGACTGCCACATAGGCTTTATTACCCTGCACTTTTACATCCAGCGCGCCAGCGGTGGTGTTAAAGGTTGAGGCGATAGTTGGATTTTCTTTGTCGCTAGCATCTATGATGTGCAGGCCGCCACTTGACGCAGCTATATAAACGTAATCGCCCTGTACATCGGTGTCCACACCGACTCCGCTGAAGGTTAGGCTCGAGATACCCTTAGGCTGGAAGGTCTCAACCGTAACGGAGACTTGTGTAGAACGACCATTATTTGCCACGGTAATGATGGCAGAGCCTTCCAGGCCACCGAATATTTCGCCCGGAGTTACACCAAAATTAACAATGGTTAAATCGCTGGAGGAGTAGGTGGTATCCGCTGAGGCAGTTAGAACTATTTCAGAACCATCTACCAGGGTTCCAGTAATGTTTAGCTGGGTACTGACTTCGTTATCTATACCATTAAACGTCAGTACAATATTAGCGGGTGAAGAATTAAGTGACACTAACGCAGCAGTATAATTAGCATCATTTATATCGTTAGGGTCTGAGCCAACCAACACTTCAATTCCGTCGGATAACCCATCACCATCCGTATCTGGCAAGAGTGGGTTGGAGATAAACCCATCTGTACCCACTATCACCTCTTCGCCGTCATTAATGCCATCGCCATCTGTATCAGCGACATTGGGGTCTGTTCCTAAGTTAAACTCATCAATGGTCGATAAACCGTCTTTATCCTGATCTTCTAAAGCATCTATAGGATCATTGGGATTTAAGCCGTTTTGGGTCTCATATTCATCTGGCAAACCATCACCATCACCATCGCCATCTCCGGCGGTTGCAACAGTAAAAATCCTGGACGTTAAAGTCCCATCCAGACGAGCAATAATAAGCGCTGTGCCATTGCCAGTGGCGGTGACTAAACCATTACTAGAAACAGTCGCTACAGCTGCACTGGTAACAGAATAATTTACACCGGATGTCGCATTGGTAACATCCACAGTACCATCATCACTCAAAGTGGCAGTGAGTGTTACCTGAAAGTCAGCGCCAATGCTGTTTAACAAAACAGGGGTAGTATTAGCAAAATCAATAGATTTAGGGGGGAGATTAGCTACGTCAAAATGAAAGTCACCGACGAAGGTAATACCGTTTTCACTGATCCGGAAAAAGTCGGTCTGACCTGAACTTGTCACTCCCGTTATGGGGTCGATACAGGTAACACGCGATCGAATGTTCCCTTGATTGGAAGGAATGTTAGGTAACGACCAACCACCATCAGCAGAGACCTGGATGGTGCGATTGAGTACATTAACGATACAGTTCTCATCTAATTGAGCATTTGCGGTTACTGAAATACTACATAACACTAAACACTTCGCTAAAGATGAGAACACTTTACGGATGCGTTTACCTTTCATGAGTAGAATTACCCTATAGTTATCTAATTTGCGGTCTGAACCTTACTCACAGACCTTCAATCTATAATCCAATGCAATATTTGTTGCCAAAACACATGACTGCGTACAACAGCTGCTCATCGAAAACAGAGATGTTGTACGTCACAACTTAACTTTTATTCTGCTTATACCACTGCCTTACTTTGACGATGTCAGCATCATTAAAACGCTCTTTTCTCATTGGAAAATTTTCATCTACCACAGACAGTACTTGCGCTGCATAAGATGCGTATAAACTTCCCTGAACATTATCTTTAATTCGCGGAAGACGTTTTTCACTGAACAAATAGCCTAATAAATAGTCCCTTACGTCGATACTGGGGATGAGTTTTAAATCCTTAAATTTCTGAGTGACTCTAATAATGTCATCGTAATTATTTTCCAATTCATATAGGACACGTTTAATGGCTTCTTGGTTGCCATATCGTGCCTGCATTATTAATATTACCCAGGTGGCTGTTGAATTAGCTCGTTGTTTAGGGTGGGTAATTTTTTTTTGGGTAGTGGCATATAAGTCGTTCAAAATAGGCCTGAAACCGGCTACGTTAAAAACACCTAATAAAATAATGTCTTCATTACTTAAATATTCTTTATTTAATAATGGCTGAAGTCCGATTGAAACATCAGTTAACTGCACTTTATAAGACATTTGTAATAGCCATTCGTAAGTCAGAAGTAACGTTTCTGGTTCCTTAAGTAGATATTCACCTATAATGAGTTTGGTAACTTGTGTATCAAAGTCCCTGTCTTGACGTCTGTCAGATTCTGTCATTAACGATGTCAATACCCCACGCCTGACATCGGTTGGATTATTTGATAACAGTGATTTTGCCTTGTTAATCCCTTGTTCTATTCCATCTTGTAGCGCAGTGTGGAGCTCTGTTGATACGTTTTGCGCACTCACATCTTTTACCAACGCCAAATAATTCAACAAACCCATACAAATCAGAACTAGGATACTTTTGGATTTAAAGTAATTTATCTTATTCATGGATTTATGACGTCCCATTGTTTCTTCCTTAGACGAAATTTAGTTAAACTGTCCCCTTGGCTCATCAAGTTCACGTTATCTTTTTCATTGGTTCCATCATTAAATGGCCAAGTGGGGTCGCTTTTAGGATGGGGCAAACTAAATGCACCGTGTCCCAATTCATGTGCAAAACTTTTTTCAGGTGAAGTAGTTTGATCGGCATGTATAAATCCATATTTTTGCCCGAAAGACATAAATCCAAAACTATTATCGCTGGGGTTATCTACGAGGAAAATATCGTAGCTATTAGCAGTTTTACAGCCAGCTATGACCTTATCCATTTCGGTACTGGTCCAGCTCTCAACATCTATTTTACCGTCATCGTTGAGATCAAAATCTACTGAGCAGGCTGCGGTACGTACTAAGGTCCATTTAGCTACGGCTTGTTTGTAGGCCAAGGCCAGATGAGCCTTTATTTTTACATCAGTTAAATCTGTACTGTTATATCCAACATCGGCAGCGTCCACCTTTTTCTCATTAACTACACGTACTGATACCGTGAAGGTCTTTTCTGGGTATGAGGCTACACCCATTTTCCCCAGTGAATCGGCGGTATCACCCTTGGCATCAATACTGGTTTCACCTTTAGCAACACCGCTAAAGGTTAATGTTTGTGGACTTGCCGTTGCCATGGCAGGCGCGACTGTAGCCTTTCCTGTAGCTGAACTTTCAAATTTGACTTTTGACGCAGCCGCGGCAGGATTAATAAGCGCTTTTACGGTATCCGTATCAGCATTTTTAACCGATTTCCATGGTTCTGCAGGTTTGGTTTTATTATCGAAGCCATATTTGTTGCCTAACTCTTCGTATTTAACTTCCGTAACGTATACCTTTTTGCTGTCGCTACCAGTGGCTGTGCTACATTCAGTACATTGCACATCACATTTTGCGGTAAAGGTGCCAAGCGCCGCGTAGGTATGATTACCGGATTTGCTGTTAGCGTTACTAGCGTCACCAAAATCCCATTTGTAGGTGTAGGCACCACAGTCACCAGTTACATCGGTGTCATAGGGCACAGCTTTACCTTTTGCAACCACCACGTCGTCGTTCTTACTGGCCAATTTCACGGTAACGCTATCAATTTTCTTGTCGATCGGGCTGCCATTTTTACATTTTTTACATACATCAACTCGTGGATCATTATCGGCGTTAATACAGTTACAATTACCGTCGCAGTCCTGACAAACCGGGCAGTTGTGGGCACAACCCTGTCCTCCAGGCTGGCTGCCACAGTGCCAACCCGCTTTAATCACCCCTACACCAGGGTTTGATGTGACTAATGTTGCATCATCGCTGACGGTGCCTAAACCAATAGACACAAATTCTTCAAGATCATGATCATAGGAATACATTTCCACCTGCTCACCAGGTTGAAAGCCATCCATATTGGGTAGTGTCAGCCGAGCCGGTGGATCAAAACGGGTATTCGTTGGTTGAATGGTCACAATAAATTGTGGCTGCATGCCGTTGGGCGGGGCCATAGGCACTTTGTTGGCGTTTACCTGAGTGACTGACAACAAACCATCTTTACTACCGTCCGGGAAGGTAACGGAACCTTTAGCGACTTCTAATTTAAAGCCTGGATATTTATCTAGGGTTAATTCTGCATCTTTCAGTCCTACAATCACCGCGTTTTCAGTATCTAACTTCACCATGTAAATAGGCGATGATAGCGGGTTGTCTACGCCTGGAACGGTAACAATATTAAATGATAATGACGGAAATTCTCCGAGTTCGACAGCCGCGGTTGAGCCGTCGGCAATTAAATGCACAGGCCCGATTGGTGCTTGAGTGATTTGAAATTGACCTTGTGTATTGGTTTGATCTTCTCTGTTGCTGCCTTCTATACGAATAGTTACTCCTGGAATGGGCTGGTCTTGATTGTCTAACACTACGCCACTGATACGGGTATTCCCTGGATCAGCGGCGACAAATCCTGTTGCACTAAAACCAGCCGTCAGCACTGCACCGGGCACTGCGTCAAGCAATTTTGCGGTGACCCGCTGTGCGCTGAGCCCTGTCAAGTACCCGAGTGTCAGCTCAGTGGTTGCTCGTCCATCACTATCGGTAGTGGTTTCAAAAGTCTTGCTGGCGTTTTGCAGCAAACCTTCGCCTTTGGTAACTGTAAATTCGATCCTGGCGTCAGCCACGACATTTGCGCCGTCATCGGTTATTGCCACCACTAGCGGTTCGGGTAATACTTGACCAACAGCCCCACGTTGGTTGTTACCGGAGTTTATACTTATTTTATTTCCTAATTTTCCGGTGCCACTGGCGTTGAATATTAATTCGTCGTCATAACCTACAACCTGAGCCCGTATTTTATGATTGGCCACACCAACCCTTGAACCAAGCAAGAACGTAGTCTGTGCATTGCCTTGGATATTTGTATCAACGACCACCGCCCTGCCTTGCTCAGATGATCCTGCGCCAACTAAGCCTGAGCCCTGTGTTACTCTGAAAACCACAGCTTGATTGGCGACAGGATCTAAGTTGTCATCCAGTACTCGTACCGCCAAGGGTGTTAGTAATTCTGTATTGATGGTAGCACTCTGATTTTGTCCACTTACCAACACAAGTCGTCTACCCTGAGGAACTGTGTAGTTTACCTTGATAGATGTACTGCCGACATTGCCAGCTTGATCAGCCCCAGTCACAGTGATGGTATTTACCCCCTCACTCAGAGGCACATCAATGACGGCATAACTGCGGTTGGATATGGAAGCTGGCTTGCCATTAACGTTAACATTAGCTTGATTTTGCTCTATCGTACCTCTCACTATATCGTTAATAAGCCCCGTAATTGTTATCTGCTCTGAAAAAACCTCCTGACCATCTTTGTGCGATTCGATGGTCACAAAAGGGGGTGTTTGATCGAGTGAAATTGATATACTGTCAGTCACCTGCTCAGAGTTTTTGCTGCCTCTAGCAAAAATAGTATTGAGGCCTTCCTCAAGAGCTACATCCACAGAAAATTGACCTCCGAAGTGCGTAACCTCAACGCCATTGACGGTTAAAATAACCCCATCATCATCTACTGTACCGTCAACTTGAATGGGTGTTGCACCAACGGTAGCCAGAGATTGTGGCGAGGTAATTTTAACCGAAAAGGCCGACACAAGTAGTGTATCTGCGCCGCTACAATCTTCATCTATGCCGTTGTTGGCAATGTCGGTGGCACCGGGATGAATAGCGGGGTTATTGTCATCGCAATCTCCGTCATTAGGAGTCACTCCATCGTCGTCTTTGTCGACGTCTCCCGACGGTGTAATTAGATCGACACCATTACAATCCTCGTCAATGCCGTTATCAGCTATTTCTTGGGCGTCTGGATTGATAGTGGCATTGTTGTCATCACAGTCACCTCCATCCACGGTAAATCCGTCTTGATCTTTGTCGGTAATGAGATCAGCGCCGCTACAATCTTCATCGATACCGTTATTAGGGATATCTGTTGCGCCCGGATTTATACTGGCATTATTATCATCACAATCCCCAGCCTCAACCGTATAGCCGTCTTGATCACTGTCAGTAACTAGGTCCTCACCGCTACAATCTTCATCAATACCATTGTTGGGAATGTCGGTTGCACCGGGATTTATGTTGGCATTTGTGTCGTCACAATCTCCGCCTTTGACAGAGAAACCATCACCGTCAACGTCGGAAACTGTTACAGCATCAGCGCCACTACAATCTTCATCAATACCATTATCAGGGATATCGGTGGCGCCGGGATAGATATTGGCATTGTTGTCATCACAGTCCCCGCCTTCGAAGGTCACTCCATCGTTGTCGTTATCGGTACCTGTGACCTCGTCGAAACTAAAAGCATAACTTAGCACCCCTGGGTCATAGGGTATTCTGCGATCGTGCCTGAAAATAAGTCTGTTGGTACTCCCGCCTGACTCGCCAGCAGACAAATTCGTAAAGGTAATATTGCCATTGACAATAGTGGTTGCTGCCAGTGAACTGGTCACACTTACAGAAATGTTTTCCGCGTTTGGGCCTTCATTAGTAATGTTAACGATATACTCGAATTCGCTAACATACCGACTAACCCGTTTGGAACTAAGCTGTGTCAAATCCTCGACTAGCATGTCTGCAAGTACGGGATGCACAAAGAACGTAAAAAATGCCAACAATAATAATAGTATTTTGCCAATACGCATCTTACTCTTCCCAAGTAATTCTCGTTTAGTGACTATCAATTATTTAGATGTAGCTTTTCCAATACAGATTTGAACGAGTCAGATATCAAAAGCTAATATATGAAAATCACTATCGTGATGAAAAATAAATAATATTAGGCAGCAGAAAGCTTTTACCTAATTTCTCGATTTTTTCTTTATTGGAGGCCAAGAAAGTCGGCTTCCGGAAGTTACGTAGATATGTTTTTGTCCCTACAGCGAACAGCTGGGACGACAAGTTCTAATTATATACGGCTAGAATTCCTTAAAACTCTCACTACAAACAAATTCATCTTTAATTATTTTTTTGTATTAGTTGATAGTTATAGACGACGCCAACCAAAACACCATATTTTTTTAAGTGGTCAGATTAGCACTGTAGGCCAGTTTCCTTCTTATCAACAACAGGCCAATAAATATTATTGTCAGTGCTGCTGGTTCTGGTACGCTAGAAAGCGTGTTACCTGTCGCCAAAACGTTAACAAAGTTAATATTACCTATTGAGTCAACATCACGAACTTCGAACGGTTGTGATCCTGGGCCGCTGCTTCCGCCCAATAAATCGAATTGTACTGAGAATCCACCGAGACTACCGCCCAGAGCGATAGGAGAAACAAGAGCCAAAGAGTCAAACAATCCGTCATCGGGAAGAGAGGTGTCCGGTGGAAAAACGTCATTATCCCAGTCCGTCGGAAATGGCAGAACCAAAGCCAAGTTTTCCATTGTATTATGATCAAAGAATATCGCAAAATATTCAATGCCATCTATTATATCATCGTTAAATACGGTGTAATCATATTGGTAGGTATTGCCACCAATGAGATTTAACTCGTATTCAATATACACAGCGTGCGCCGAATAACTGACCGACAAAACCATTAACAACATAATTCTACGGATCATAGAGTGGACGGTTTTCAGGATTAGCATCTATTCATTTCCCTTTGTTAGATATACATTTCATTATTGTATTTCTCAACTTTTTTACCTCCATACATAAAGTGTGCCAGCGCAATAAATACAAGCCCTACAGGGGGAGGGATCCCCATAATCCAGCTGGAATGTTGTGGAATTGGTAATTCTGTAAAATAATTTGACACATAACTTGATCGTTTATGCGAATTGAAATTCACAATAAAAGAAGAGTGAAAAGTAAAGTTCTTATTTTTCATACGCTTAAATAAAGTAAAAAATAATATTTATCAAAAAAATCAGTGTAATAAATCCTGACAGTGGATAAAAATAAAAAAGGAAATAGGATTTATAATGGTTTTGCGACTATAAATTTAGTAAGGAAGTTATCTACTCGTTGCTGACGTTCTTAATAAATCAGCTGGCTAGTATATTTGGGATTTATGCAGACTGAGGATGAACAAGACATATCAATATGTAGCATGGGTTTTAACCTTGTTTTTTTTCCTGGGTGCAGGGTGGGCTACTTATAATCACCAGCAGCACAACTTGGCAATACCTGCCTATTTCACACCCACTGAGGATAGTGTTGAACATGCCTCTTTAAATCTCATTTTTAAAGAGAACTCATTGAAATGGGGTTTGGCTGCCCAGCACCGCCAATCGTCTCAATATTTATCGTCTTTTTTAGAAACGGTGGGGGCCGGGGTTTGTGTTCTTGATGTCAATCAGGACGGTTGGATGGATATATTTGTGGTTGGCGGCAGTGGTTTTACCCGAGAATATGGTAAGCAGGCCTGGTGGCACAATATCGCAGGAAATCGTTTATTTCTAAACGAACAGGGCAGATATCTAAAGGATATAAGCACAGCTGCGGGCCTAAATGATTTGCAGACGGGCATGGGCTGTTCGGTTGCTGATCTCGATGCTGATGGTGACACCGACTTGATCGTGTCGGGTTTAGGAGGGCATTTCCTTTACTCAAATGATGGCAGTGGGGTATTTAAAAAAATCGACGGCACAGCGCTATTGAGTGATGGAAAATGGGCCACACAGGCCATTTTTGCAGACGTGAATCGTGATGGTTTGCTGGACATCTACACCAGCAATTTTGTGAATTACCACAAAGGTGCAAGAACCTTTGAAAGAAATCAGGGCTTTGTAGCCAGCAAAAACGTAAATTTTGATCCAAGTTTATATGATCCACAAGCCAATCAGCTTTTTATTAATCAGGGCAACTTTGAATTTTCAGATGTAAGCGTGGACTATTTTGTTAGCAATGCCCTTGGGCGCAGCCTCGGAGCCAGATGGCATGATGTTAACCAAGACGGTAATTTAGATCTATTGGTCTTAAATGGTTTTGATAGCGCTAGTCGGGTGTATTTAAATGATGGGAAAGGCAAGTTTTCGGAAGCGAAAGATACCTTCAGAGCGTTACAAATTGTGGGGGGCAGAGATGTGCTTATTGGCGACATGCTTGCTGATGGGCAGACTGAACTATATTTCACCCAAGGTGCTGGTATACGTAATACCTTTCTAAAGCAGTTTACCGATAACCGAAATCAATCATTTAGTGAGCAGTCTGAGATCGTTAAACTGTCGAAGAAAGAGGCATTGTATGCCAACGATTGGGGCGCTGTAGCCGCTGACATGAACAACGACGGAGCAGACGATATTTATATTGCTGCCGGTGGAAGTAATCCCGAAGCGGACTCCCAACATGTTAGCCAAAGGCAAGCGAATAGATTTTATTTGAATGCTGGGGATGGTTCTTTTATCGCCCTCTCCGGCGAAGATCCTAATGTTGCAGCCATGTCATCCCGGGCAGTGGTAACAGTGGATCTAAACAACGACGGTCAGTTAGAGTTATTAGTCGCCAATAACAATGATGCCATACAACTTTTTGAAGTTGCATATACTAATAAACAACATTGGCTTGGAATATCTATCATCGGTAAACAACATTGGCAGGGAGCGTCAATCAAGGTACGTACCGCCAATACTGAACAAACTAAAATCCTTTCTTTTAAACAAAACTTTTTTTCTCAAAGTGATCCACGGTTACATTTTGGTTTAGGTCAGGAAGATCAAGTTTTAGAGCTGACATTGGAGCTAGAACAGGGGCCAAAACTGAGTTTTAGCGATCTGCAAGGCGATCGTTACTATCAGATTTTCCCCGAGCAGAACCTCATTAAGCCGCTGGATGTTATTCTCGAAAAATCGCCCCTGGTCTCTGGATTTGCAAAGGCAGACGAACAAGACTTAATTAATTGGGCCCGACTGTTTATTAACGCTGACTTGAGCGCACAATCTCATCTATCAGCGCTATGGTTGGAAGCAACACTAGAGGTAAAAAAACGTATTTTGGCCATGTTCGCAGAAAACGCCGAGCTTAAGCCGCACTATGTTGTGTTCGATGCACTTCGAGATCCAGATCCTGAGCTAACAGTAACTGCAATTAATATACTTAAAAAACAAGAGCTCGAGTACAGCATCTCCTGGTTGATCCCGCTTTTGTCAAACACAGATCACAATATCGCCTGTGCGGTTGCTGACACTTTGCGTTTTTTCTTTGACCAAGAAGAAGCCGTGGTATACCGAAAACAACTGACAGTGGCACCTATGCTGAAGTTATTACCACAAGCCCAGGATGAAACTAAAATATGTATGTTAAAAGCACTCGCTGCGGCGGAGAACAAACGTGCGGTGCCAACGTTAATTGCTTTGTTAAATGACTTAAATAATAACACGGTAGTGACTGAAACCATCAGAGCCTTAGGCTTGATCCGCGATACCAGAGGCGTTAAACCGATATTGAGAGTATTACAACAAAACACCTCCGCGGATACTGCTGCAGCTGCATTTATTGCCTTGTCTCGGCTTAATTATGATGAACTGGAAGCTGCAGTGTCTGCGTATTTTAGCCTGGATAAGCAACCAGGTCGTGGGGCTAAACAAAGGTTACTGTTATCGCATCTCGCAGCATTACAAAAACTGTATGAAAATAGCGAGGCGATAGTGCTACCCACCCAGTGGTTGTTTCGGGTGAACACCTTCCTTGCGCAAAGCGTAAATACCGATAGTTCACTAGCTATTTTAATTGAGTACCTGAAAACCCTGGCTGCCAGTCAAAACCAGGGGTTTTATGCAATGGCCCAAGTCTATCTGGATAACGTCAATACGCTTATACACGAACAAGCGTTTCAAACGCTACTACAACTGAGTAATTCGCTGCAAGCGAGCTCACTTGAAAAGCTGTTGCTCCTTGAGTCCTTAAACACGCAACAGAATATTTTGCGGGGCTTAACGGGCAAGTACAGATTTTCTCCATTTTTTGTAAATAGTTTAATAGAAAAATATTTGCATGATGAAACTGATCAGCATTCTACATTGGAGCTTGCAAGTTTGATGTCTTCACAAGATCTAAGCACTTTTTTTTATTCATTGCTAGAGCGTGTGCCGGACAGTGCCCAAATTGAAATATTAGGTTTTGCATCTATCCTGAAAGTATCACTAAAACGTGTACCAAAATCGCTATTAAAACCCAATGGCGGCGAGTCTGGATTGGCTTTTCTAATCTGGTATTACCAGCATCTTGGCTCAGTAGCTAACAACAAGGATGAACTGGAACTGCGGGTCAAACTAAATAGCGTTATTTATGACAATAAGGTAAGTCAGGCAGATAAAATTCATTTGTTAAAACTTGCCGCAACAAAAGACCCATACGTCGCCAACCAGTTTTTTGACTATTACAAGGAGCAATTGAGTACGGATGAGGTATTGGACATTATTGATAGCCTACCCTATCGCTCAAGGAGTGAAAAACTGGTGCAATATGTGGCAACTGTGTTGGAAAAAAAGACCAGCAGCCGAACTCAAAAATTGTTTGCCTCAGTCATTCTTCCTGCTAAGAGCACTGCACAAGTGCTGAAATATCTGCGGTGACCATGCTGAATAAATTCGATATTCTGCTGTCCGAGCAAAGCCTGACTAAATGGGTCAACATGTTACTTTTGGTGGCCATTTTAACTGGCCTGTCCGCGCTTGTTGTTAGCACACACAGTGTCTGGTCCCAATGGAATTTACTACTTCATGTCTTGTCCGGTGGCGCATTTTCCGTGTTTGTTTTACCCTACTTTTATTTTCACTTTCGCAGAACTTTAGGTTTTAGGCGGGCTGGAGTCTTGTCTAGTGGCTTATTGTTGTTGTTATTGTTTTGTTTTGCGGCGACGACGGGTTGGCATATGGTCTACTACGGCCAGTCAGAAAAGCTTGGCTGGATATTTGATGTTCATCTTATCAGTTCGCTCAGTTTTATTAGTATACTCATCTTGCACATTTTTCTGCATATTAAGTACCTACCCATTCATCGCAGAAAATCAGAGTTGGGGGTGTTTCCTAGTATCACTAAGGGGTCTGGAAAATGGCTACTGAAAATAAATATAAGTCTACAAGTGCTGGTTCTTATCGCCACCTTGTTATACCCAACGCCACTAGTACCTGTACCGTCAGGCCCTGCCGTCGATAATTATGAATACACCTATGGAGCTCACCCGTTTCGGCCCAGCCAAACGGAAGTCTCACACCGGGGTTTTGTAGCTGAGGAAGATATCGGTAATTCGTTTTCGTGTCTCAATTGTCATCAGGAGATCGGTCAACAGTGGATTGCGTCTATGCACCAGCAAGCGGCATCAGATCCCGCTTATGTTACCAATATTACTTTGATGGTTGAAAACAAAGGCATTGCTGCATCACGCTATTGTGAAGGTTGTCATGCACCAATTGCGCTGCTTAGCGGACAATTATCAAGCGGTGGAAAACATGGAGGGATCAGTGGCACTGTGGCAAATAGACAGGGGATCTCTTGTATGAGTTGTCACGGCATTCAGTCTTTGCCGCACATAAAAGGGGTGGCGAGTTACGAATTCACCCCGGCCACCCGATATTTATTTGCTAACAGTAACATTCCCCTGTTGCAGGTATTGCATGATCAATTATTAAAAATGGACCCAAGCCAACATAAAAAAAATGTGGGCAACCCAATACTTAAAGACCCCAAAGTCTGCGCGTCGTGTCACACCCAATTTATGGATAAGGATATGAATGATTGGGGATGGGTAAAAATGCAGGATGAATATGGGGCATGGGCGGCTGGTCCATTTTCACAGCACCAAGCGGGAAATTTTGCCAGCGAGAATTACCTAAGATGCCAGGATTGCCATATGCCTTTAGTCAGCTCCAACGATCCTTCAGCCAATGCCAGTGGCATGGTGCGTGCACATCACTTTCCGGGGGCAAATACCTTTCTGCCATTATTGAGGGGGGACAAAAAGCAATTCGAGGCCACTAAGGCATTTTTACAGGCGAACAAGATTAGATTGCAAGTCGATGCCCCTCATCGCAAGGATACCATTCAATCTTTACAATTCATTGACGAGTCGATTAGGAGTAATGAAGAGGCACCGTATTTTTACTATTTGGGTGAAACCGCAACAATAGAAGTCATTGTGAGTAATAGTGGTGTGGGGCATAATTTCCCCGGGGGCACCATAGATATTAATGAGGTATGGGTTGAATTTAGGGTAAGCGATTCCGCTGGCGACATTGTTTATACCAGCGGTGAGATCGATATAGATGGAGAGGTGGATCCACAAGCCTATTTTTATCGCTCCATGCCAGTCGATAGGGCTGGTAAGTTGGTGTGGAAACATGACTTATTTAACCGAATAGGAGAATCATTCAGGAGGGTAATAAAAGCTGGCGAATCAGATATTGTGAAGTATCAGTTTGTTGTTCCATCATGGGCGAGATCACCACTTACAATATCAGCCAGTGTGCGCTATCGAAAGCTAAACAATCGGTATGCGAAGTGGGCTCTTAAGGACAAATATTTTGCTATCCCAGCTATTGATATGGCTTGGGACAGTTTAGAGCTACCCATCAAAATACGCAAAGAGGTAACGTCGCATAACTAAAAGTACTTATCAGAAACCTGTATCCACTCAGTAGTAACATTGTTTCGATCCTGAACAATAGTAAGTAGGGGCTGATGTTGGGTAAGGTAAATAAGGGTGACTTGGTCCATATCAAAGAAATGCCGGCATAGATATGATTGTAAAAATCTGTACATCCTCATAGAAGCACAATAATACAGCGACCAACTTATTTTATACCATGTATTTTGAAGGGAAGAAGCTGGTGTATTTAAACACTATTTTGTGGTTTAAAAGGCACAATAAAATATATTCAGGTACGAAACCTGCCCATTTTAAGTTACCAAGCTGGGTTGCTATAATTCAGTCGCCACAGTCATCCGTCCAATCACCTCTGTAACTGTCATTACGCACATTAACCTGCTCTATTGGTTATACCGGTTACCCCGTTATACAAGATAAAGTCATGGCTACCCACTAGCAGACTCTAATTTCCTTAGCAGATACCTGTTTTATCCCTCCAAAAATCCGGCAGAACTCCATGAGTACAGATTGACAAGGTACTGGTTGCTACAATAGGTATCAAACCATTTAGCGACCAGCAAAGCACCACAAAATAAAAGTCTTAGGCTGAGTCTGGATAAAACAACCCTACCCCCCATCCGTTTGTCATAATTGATAGTTAACAATGATGATCATCTAACAATTCTATTGACTCGTATGCACAACACCAACATGTTAATTTATTATAATTACTACCGCCTTCGATACTCAACTGGTTACTGGTTAAGTGCAAGTCGAAGTACTATTAAGGGAGCTCAAAATGAACACTGCAAAACAATTATTTAGCCTTATTTCTTCACAAGGCCAACTTGAGATCACGTTACGGGAAAAAGAAGTGCCTGTACCTAAAGCCCATGAGGTTGTGGTACGCATGGAAGCATCGCCTATTAACCCTTCTGATATGTGGCCCATGTTTGGCCCGGCCAATTTAGCCAAGGCGACTCTTAGCGCAGACAAGCAAACCCTGACCGCCCCCATTTATCAAGGCATGTTGACGCGCATCAAGTCGCGCCTGGATCAGGTATTGCCCATAGGCAATGAAGGTGCCGGAGTGGTAGTCGCTGCCGGTTCACACAAACAAGCACAAGCTATGATGGGGAAAACCGTCGGCGTGCTATCAGGCGCTTCCTATGCCCAATATTGTTGTGTGCCGTTTCAGGCCTGTATTGTGCACCACGATGACACACCGCCCAGCGCTGCTGCATCGTCTTTTGTTAATCCTTTGACCGCATTAGGTATGGTGGAAACCATGCGTATGGAAGGCCACAGTGCCTTAGTGCATACCGCAGCAGCTTCTAGCCTCGGGATAATGCTAAATAAAGTGTGCTTGGCTGAAAATGTCCCCCTGGTTAATATTGTCAGAAAACAGGAACAAGCCGATATGCTGGCCCAGCTAGGGGCCAAGTATGTGTGTAATTCATCCAGCGAAACCTTTAAAACCGACTTGTATAATGCCCTTGAGGCGACTGGAGCTACACTGGCCTTTGATGCCATAGGTGGAGGCGAACTTGCCAGTGACATCCTAACGGCAATGGAGTTGGTTGGCAGTAAAGATGCAATAGGTTTCAATACCTATGGTTCAGCGGCTGATAAGCAAGTCTATATTTATGGTGGATTAGATTTTTCCCCCACCATCCTTAACCGTGCCTATGGCATGACTTGGGGTATAGGCGGCTGGCTGCTGATGCGTTTTCTGGGCAAGATAAGTGCAGATAAAATAACCGAGTTGCATCAGCGTGTGGCAGATGAAATCAATACCACCTTCGCCCTAGACTTCTCGGCAGAACTAAGCTTTGAAGAGGCCATGACACCGGCCTTTATCGCGCTATATAACGCCAAGAAAACCGGCGCTAAGTATTTGATCAATCCTAATAAATAACAGCACCCCCAAGCTGACTAGGCTTATGCCCTGGTCAGTGCATCTCCTCACAACCTGCATACGCTTATTCACGCCAGGTAACCGGGAATATCATCAGACCGAGCTGTAGGCCCCCTTAATTGAGATTAAAAGACATATTCCAAAGTAAATTGATCAAAATCTGCGCGACCCATTTTGTCGATAACGTCATCAGTCTGATGCAGGTGACAAACCCGTCATACCCATAGCATGGCACATCACGTTATCATTCAGCCCGACTTAACCGGTTTATTATGGGTAATAAATTCAATACCTGGGCGAGGTTACACAACGCGATTTGGCCCATTTTTAAATTTTTATATGGTTAGATGATGAGCAAATTTTTCCCGCAGCATGTCCCTTAATAACAATACCGACGGGGTAACCTGTTTTCTCGAAGGACTCATTAAATTTACATCAATGCATGCTGATTGATACTCTGGCAACACTCGCACCACGCGCCCGGTGCGCAGATCGTCGCTTACCTCCAATCTTGATTTATAGGCGATACCTTTACCCGCAATTGCCCAACGTCTGACTACGTCACCATCATTTGCTACGCGATCACTCGATACTCTGATTTTCTCGATGGTGTTTGGGTGACCCACTCGCTCAAGTACCCACAGATCATTAATGCGATTATAAAGTTGGAAAAGCAAGCAGTTATGTTGCAGTAAATCTTTAGGCTGTTGAGGCATTCCATGCATGGCTAAATAATCTGGCGATGCACACAGCACTCTGTCTATAGTTGCCAGCTTAAACGCCACCATGGTTGAATCCGATTGATTACCATAGCGAATGGCTAAGTCCATTCGGTCGAGATAAAAGTCGGCAATGGAATCGCTCAACAGTAAATTAATTGAAAGATCAGGATGCTGCGCCATAATTTCATCAAGCCAACCTAGCAGTAAGTTGCGACCAAGATCAGATGGCGCAGAAATTCTTAACTCACCGGCGACTTTACCTGCCACGGCATGAATTGACGCTTTACCCTCTTGCAGATTCACCAGCGCTTTACGGCTGTAGACTAAAAATCGCTCTCCTTGGGCAGTAATACGCAATTGTCTGGTTGAGCGAATAAACAACTGAGTATCAAGTTGTTGCTCTAATCGTTTTAAAGCCGCACTGGCTGCGGCCGGGCTTATATCCAGTTGTTCAGCTGCGCGCGTAATACTGCCACTATCAGCCGTATGCACAAAAAGAGACAGGTCGTTGGTATTCATATTTAACTCATTATCAAATTTTTTTTGATTATGTTTTAAGTATTACCCTGTTAACACTAAAGCGTCAATGCACAATAATAGCTCACATACACTAAATTCAGCGTCGAAGGGCTAGCCACATTCAGTTAGTCACTAAGGTTCGTCCCCAACAAAATAAGAGAAATAAATATGAAAGCCGTCGGTTACCTCATGCCCCAAGCCATTGAACAACAAAGTGCATTACTTGATATTGAATTACCTGTGCCCAGCGTACAAGGGCATGATTTATTGGTAAAAATTCACGCGATTTCAGTCAACCCGGTTGATACCAAGGTCAGATTGTCAAAGACCCCTGAGGCTGATCAATACAAAATATTAGGCTGGGATGCAGTCGGCGAAGTGATAGCGGTTGGTGAGAAAGTTGAATTATTTAATATCGGCGATCAGGTTTGGTATGCCGGAGATATCACTCGTCAGGGCTCTTATGCTGAATATCAATTGGTGGATGAGCGCATAGTGGGTCACAAACCCACATCATTATCCAACACAGCGGCGGCCGCGATGCCATTAACAGCCATTACTGCCTGGGAGCTACTCTTTGCCCGTTTGGACTTTAGTCCGCTTAATATAGGTGAAGCACAATTTTCCCCAAAAAATGAAACACAAAAACGCATTTTGATCATCGGTGCTGCTGGCGGTGTCGGTTCCATTTTAACCCAGCTGGCTGCTACATTAACCAACGCCCTGGTGATAGGAACGGCTTCGCGCCCGGAAAGTCAGTCATGGGTGCGTGAATTTGGTGCTCACCATGTTATTAATCATCATCAACCCTTGCTGCCTCAGCTTAATGCATTAGGCATCAGTGATGTCACTCATGTTATCAGCCTCACGCATACCGATCAGCACTTTGACCAGTTAGTTGAGGTATTAGCACCACAAGGCAAACTAGCCTTAATCGACGATCCTAAAGAGCATATCGATATTAAAAAATTAAAGCTCAAATCACTCTCCCTGCACTGGGAGTTAATGTTCACCCGCTCTATGTTTAAAACTGCTGATATGCAGCAACAACATCACCTGTTAAATATCGTTGCAGATTTGATTGACAAAGGGGTCCTCAAAACAACCCTTGGCGAAAACTACGGTGCCATTAATGCGACAAATTTAAAGCGCGCCCATGCCCATATTGAGTCCAATCAGGCGGTCGGAAAAATCGTACTCGAAGGTTTCGAATAACACGGATACTACCCGTTAACTAGGAGCGAACAAGGTACAAGGTGCCCAAGTGCTGACTATTGATCGCCCAGCCTGACGCTCTCACATTTTTAACCTTCTTGCCTTTAGCTAAGGTAAAAACAATGCTGCCAGTATAGGTACTAAACAGAGGTAACATCTGGTTACAGTGGCCTGCTACCCCTTTAAAACAAGGTTTGGCAGTCCAAAGCCCCGTCTATAGCGCCTATTTCGCTCAACAACGTCTGCGACCGTTACTTGATTTCCCCACCTATCATAGGCAAGGCCTTACGGCGTGGCGAATAGGGAAAAAAAACATACGGAGCATCCCCTTTAGGTTTGCCAGCGCCATTGTGTGGATCAGGTTCGTTTTACCCCAGTGCTTGCGTTAATGCGATAGATATTTTCCCTAAAACAGCATTAAACCGTCCTTTATCGGCGACCACAAACGCTGATTGTTGGTTTGTGGCCATATTTATCATCGCCCGAATTCAGCCATTAAGCCCTGTCTCTTATACACAAATATACCTCAAAAAATTGAATGAAATTAGCAGTTCATAATACAGGAAATTGGACAATAGGCATGTTTGGACAAGCTGCGTTGGGGGATAAGCGACACACAGATCGTCTGATTGATGTGGCGCACAGAGCGGCAAAACATGCGGGGAAATCCACCGCGCGAGCCTGTGAAGGCAGTGGCGCGTTGCTGGAAGGGACGTAACGCTTTATACGCAACAGCAATACATTAACCCTATGCTATTCGCCAAGCAGGCTTTGCCGCTAAGGCCACGCTGGCTAACGACTCAAATGAAGTTTGGGTGATGAAAGATACCCCTTCACTTAGTTACAAACATACTGTGGCCAGCGCGCTGGGTAAGTTGGGTAAGTTGGGTAAGTTGGGTAAACCGACAAATAAAGCTCGAGGGTGTTGGGTACATTCAGATTTGATGCTTGCCGGTACAACCGGGCAGACCCTGGGACTGGTCCATCAGCAATGGTGGTTGCGACCTGATCGTGCCCAAGATGCAGATGAAAAAAAAGTGGCAGGTGGCAGGCTGCGTCAGTCAGCCTGCGAGGCGTGTTTGGTGCGCAGATGAGCAAAGTGATCACGGTGTGTGATCATGAAGCAGATATCTTCGCTTATCTATCTGAGAAGCAAGGGCATAATGAACGTTATGTGGTCAGGGCAAAGCACATGAGAAAGGTGCAGGACACGAAGCTAAACCTGTTTAACCACTTATCCGCTCAACCCTACCATGTTGATCTTCCACAAAAGGGAGAAGTCGGTAAACGGCGCAATCGTCCGTTAAGGCGTGCGAATCTGACGGTTCGAAGTGCAAAGGTCAGCTTATGATGGCATAAATCAGCGCTACCGCTCAATACCTTACAGGCAGAAGAGGTCAACCCGGTGAAAGGAGAAACCCCATTGCGCTGGTTATTACTGACCAGGGAGCCAGTGGCAACGCTGAAGCAAGCGCTAAAAATCCTGCGTATCGATGCTGCCCGCTGGCGAGTGGAAGATTTCCACAAAGCGTGGAAAACCTGTACCGGTGCTGAGCGACAGCGCATGATTGAACCAGAGCATATTGAGCGTATGGTATTTATTTTAGGGTTTGTTGTAATGCAACTGTGAGAAAGTTTTACGCTGGCCAGACAACTCAAAGAAGATGCTTTGCCTGAATTGGCGAAGCAGGTTGAAGCCACTCTTTGTTACAGCGTGCTGACGCAGGATGAATGGCTGGTGTTGTGGAAGTTGGACAAAAAACCGAATAAACCCAAGGTAGTAACCGTTAAGGCCCCGCCGAGTTTGCAATGGGCATACCTGACCATAGCAAAGTTGGGTGGTTTCGCGGATACCAAGCGCACAGGTATAGCAGGCGGGCAGCGCTATGGGAAGGATGGGATAGTCTACAAACTACAGTGGCTGGGTATATAGCGGCGAAAGAATTAATGGCTGACGGGTTAATTGAGATCTGATCAAGAGACAGCATTAAGCCAGAGCTGGATTTTTTATAAAACTTACCGAGGAACACTATAGTTTAATTAGAATATATTCGCTTTTATTTCCCCCTTATTTTAGATAGCATATTGGAAAGATAAATAAATAAGACGTTAATAAAATTAATTAACAGGTACGGGCGCCGCACTGTTTTTTGTCAAGAATTGTTCACACTCGACAATAAAAGTTAAATCAAAATCAAAATCAAAGAATATAGAAATAGCATCCTATATTCTGATTTTAGTGAAGATGATTTAGACGTATTTTAAAAGGATAGATTATGAGTTGCGAAAAAGAGCTACAAGACAAATTGGATATCACGCCCAGTACACAACTACGTAGAACCTTGCTAAAACTCACCTCAACGGGAGCATTAATTACATTAATCCCCGGCCGGACAGCATACGCAGCCATATCCAACTCAATCGTTGCCTCTGGCCACGGGTCTGATTTTGCCCATGGTGAATGTATGCAAGTATTGTCGCCCGGTTATTGGAAGACTCACACAGAGAATTGGGGGGCTATCGCCAATACGACAACTTTTAAAAGCGTGTTTGGCGGATTGCCTCTAAATACAAGTGCTACAGCCACTGAAACCACTACCTTATTGCAGGTTTTGGAGTCTCCAGGCCAGGGTGAAAGCGGTTTAGGCGGGCCAAATAATGTAAACTACTTCCTGGCGTCGTTTTACTTAATAACGGCCAACCATAGTCGTCTAGGCATTGTATTCCCAGTGGTGGGCATGGGTAAACCTTTTACGAGTCTACATGATTTTGCAAGCTATCTGTATAACGAAGCGTTAATGGATGCAGGCGGCGTCGGTACGACATTATCAGAGATAACCAATAACTATCACCTCGGTAATAGTTGTCCTGCGTAATTTCATCCCAATTACGGCATTACATATCAAGGTAAAGCAATTCAGCTCATGATCAAATTAACTAAGGAGGGGGGGCAGACACATCCCTTTTTTGATGATTCTGACTGCATATTTTTTGATGGCTTTAAGTTAAATCTTGAGATTACTGCATCAGCTTGCACAGCTAATTGGCTAGTACCAAATCCTGCCGCTACCAGACAAAATTAAAAAATTCATTCACTTTTGTGTTCTGGTAAGAGAACCTTCTTTAAAAATTCCCGACATATAATTGTCTATCATCTGTATAGAAAAGTCTCATTTCGTTGACTAAAGTATTGCTTATAAAATTTTTTTGAACATGAATTAACTGAATCTCAATTGGTATCTAGGCGAGCATTTATATAAGTTAACCTACTTTATTCAACATTGCTTAAAACAGGTTGTCGCCCTGATATAAACACACATTGATTGAGGCGCAGTTCGTGACTAATACCAATCAGTCTTAAATTTTTTCCACCGGGATCCAGTCTCTGGAACAGAGACTCACCACACGTTTAGTATCACCGATAAATTTATTCCATGCCTTGGAACACGCATCAACAATGTCGTCATAGCAGTTAAAGCATCGGTTAGCTAAATGATGTTTGCGCAGCCATGACCAAACTTGCTCAATGGGGTTCAACTCTGGTGAATAAGGGGGCAATTTGATAATACTGACATTGCTGAGTTCTTCTGCTAATAAAGCTTGGTGCCAGGGCGCACCATCCATGATGATGACCGCGTGCCTACCAACTTCTGTTTTC
>Ga0307489_10000102_pt1 | contig 42188 bp, 50 predicted proteins | sample SB12metaG_FD_202247 | JGI IMG/M metagenome (GOLD analysis project Ga0307489, IMG submission 202247) | Sea-ice brine microbial communities from Beaufort Sea near Barrow, Alaska, United States - SB 1.2 | ecosystem: Environmental > Aquatic > Marine > Coastal | place: USA: Alaska | collected... | reverse complement strand
TTCAAAGGCGGCAGGTTTTCTAGAAGAATACCATACCGCCTTTTATACCATCCAAAGTTTATTTTACGAACTTTATACATAGAGTTTTAATTTAACAGTTACAACATGTGTGTTCACAAGTTGTCCCACAGTTACATTCTTTACAATCGCATTTCATATTAATAATTATTTTTACAGGTTTGATCTTAATCTTGCAAATTTATCAGATACAGATTCTGCTACATATTCAAAAGATTCTGGTAATGCAGTTAATTTCTTTTTAGCTTCAGCTTCCTTTTTCTTAAGCTCAGCAATGTCTTCTTTACTATCTTCAATTGCCTTTTGTAACTTTTGAACTTTTTCCTCAGAACCTCTACCAGTTTTTAGATCTCTTTGAGCCTGTTCTAACTCTTTGGTAGCTTTATTCATTGTAGTTCTCTCAGCTTCTATATTATCATTAAAAGATTTAATATCAGCTTCTAATTTTGCAGATGGATCATCTTTCGGTGTCTTTTTCTTGAGTTCAGTAATATCATCAGCTAGTCCTTTAAATACTTCATCGTTACCTTCAAGCTTAGCTTTTTTCTGCTGTGCTAATTTAAATTTAATCTCTGCTTGTAATTTAGCCGTTTCATCATCACCGTCCTTTACAGCATCATATGCAATTTTAGCTTTACCGATTTCATCTAACACTGCGTCTTTAGCAATCTTAGCTTTTTCTTTATCTTCTGTTCCATCTTTTCCTGTTTTAGCAGGTTTTTCTGTTGTAGTAGGAGCAGGCTTAGTCTCTTCTTTTTTCGCAGCAGTAGATTCAAAATCTTTTATACCACCAGCTAATTTAGTTGCCTTTTTATTTAACTCTGTTTGTCTTACTTTTAATTGTTTAGCTTCTTCACCAGTTGCAGACTTAAGTATAGTTTTATTAGCGGCAACAGCAGCCTTTGTTTTTGCAAGAGATGAAACCTTTTTTAATATAGGTGATGTAGCTAAATCATCCATTCTATCACTCACACCTTTAGCAGTATCTTTAAGAGCATCATTCTTTGCAGCATTAGCTTTTGTTAATACAGCATTCTTATCTGGATCCTTTATTGTTGATTTTTGTTTCTTTTTCTCAAAATTAACATCATTAAGAGCAACTGCTACTTTAGCTTTCACTAGCTTTTTAGCATTATTCCTAATCTTTACGTATTTAATAGGACTTTTTAGTACATCCATTATTCCTTCATTTAAAAATTCAGAATATGTTTTTAATTTTGCCATGATCTATTATTGTTTTTAATTGTTTTATATATTTGAGCTATAAGAACAAAAAAGCCACTCCGAAGAGTGGCTTTCTATATAAAATATTACAATGGGATCTATTAGATAATAGAAATTCCACCTTCTAATACGAAGTTCATTGTGTAATACATTAATTCAGGATTGAATCCAGCGTCTACTAAAGCGAATCTAGATTTAACCGCGATTTTAGGAGCCATAGTTCCTTCTGCGATTGTTTCTACTGATTCAGCCATTAAGTAAGGCATAAATACTAGTCCAGGAGAATTACCATCACCTTTTCTTCCTACACAAATTGTATAGTCATTAAAAGCTCTGTTAGGATCTACATAAACTGTTACCCCAGCAATTGCACCGATTGGATATAAAGATCCACCAGCTTGGTTAACTGTATTAGATAACGGGTATGCTACGAAACCAGCTACAGATTGAAGAGCAGTTGCCATTTCTCCACCTGTTACTGCAAACGTTGCAGGTCCTCTTCTTCCTCTAGTAGCAATTAAGTTACTTGCAGCAAGAATTTTAGTATAGATTCTACGTTGTAATGTACCTGGAGTGTTTCCACCACCTGATATATTAATTCCTAATGCAGGAGCAGGTACAGTTTGAATTGCACCACCACCACCACCGGTTCCAACATTGTCAGGACCTAGGCCGATAGTTGCTACAGCAGGAGCTAATCCAGTTTGGTTAAACGTAGTTGATAAGTTGGTACCATTTACGGCAGCAGCATTAACAGCATTAGTTACACCATTTCTGAAGATTCTATCTAAGATATATCTGTTGATAGATTGAGTTAACTCATTTACCAATACAGCCTCAACTTGAGCGACAGCATCAATTCCGAATTGCTTCAGATCTTGAACTTGTTCTCTAGTTACAGCAGCAGCTACTTGGAAAGTATCAGCGGCAATAGACTTATTGAATAAAGTTAATCCCATTATGTTATCAACAGTAGATTCACCTACACCTCTTAAATAAGGATCAGTACCATTAACAGACTGATTAGTGAATTGTGGTCCACCAACAGCAGGTCCTGGGTTATTAGCAGGTTGGAATGCATTACCAGAGAAACCACTAATGTGATCTTCTAAAGCAGATACGTAACTTAAGTTAGCAGTTGCACCGAATGCACCAGCAGCTAAAAGTCCAGCAGCTCCAACAACAGGAGATGCACCAGCAGCTAATACTAAGAACGGTGAAGTTCCAGCAACAGCAGAGTTAGCATAGAAGTTAATACCATTAGAGATTGCAGAATAAATTGCTTCTCCAGCGTTTTCACCACCTTGGGTATAGTTATTAAATAGTCCAGGAAAACCTGTAGCTAAAAGAGCACCGTTATAGGCTCTTACTCTAAAGATTTGTAAACCGTCTATTCTTGATCTTCCTACGTAAGTTAATTCGTAAGATCCAGCAGCATTAGCAGCTAAAGCAGCAGCAGATGCAGCATAGATTACATCATTCACAGCAAAACCATCAGCAGTTGCAGTTACACCTACAGTAGGTATAGCAGAAACTTTGATTAGTAATGGAGATCCGATTACGTCAGGTGCACCAGCGCCAGCGCCAGGTCCTACAGCTCCAGCAGCAGTAGATGAAGCAGGTGCTCCATTATCTCTACCTCCACCGTATACAAAGTCTAGGTAAGTTAATACTCCCATAGGGCCTTGCATTGGTACAACAGGTACTAAGTCTAAACCTACAGTCTGAGCTGCTACTTGCATTGCAAGTGGTAACAAAGAAAAAGGTCTGTCACCAGATCCAGTTGCTTGTGCTGGGAAAGCATTCATTGATCCAGGGTTTCCTGGTAATGTTGCGTTGCCCATACTTTGAACATTCATGTTCGGGTTAAGGTGTACAGTATTGTAAACACTCTCATTAAGGTTATGGTAATGGCAATACTTAGACATCCAAGATAACTTAGATTTTTCAGTAATTCCAGTACTTTCCTCAATAACAGGTCCCCAAGTCTTTTGAACCTCAGCCTCATTGATTAATTGATTTGCGTACATATTAAATTTTTATTTTCGCATTTTGTGGAATATTATTAGTATTCCGTTTTTAATCGCCTAAGTCCTTTTCTTCTTGACTATTCGATTATATTGTTTAGATTAAATGATTATCTATTTAATCTGAATTTCATTTTTTGAATTAAATCTGTTTGAAAGCTTTCATTTAATAATGGCTCAGTTTTAGTTTGAGCAGCTTCAGCAGCAGTTTTACTTTCGTTAATTGATTCTAAATTCATTTGAGTATCTCTAAGATCTCTTGTTTGCCAGAAGTTATTAATTCCGTATTGATTACCTACGGGGTGAAACCTTGCTTCTGATATAATTTGTTCTTTTCTATTCTCAGAAAGATTATCCCATTTAGAACGGAATTTTTCTGGCATATCATCAATAAAGTTAATTTCCTTTCTTTCAGTTATAAAACATGAATCCCAAATGTTTTCAGCTTGTATAGTTGACATAATAGAATCTTTATTCATTGATTCAACTATTAAACTTTTCTTATCTTCTTCTAAAGAATCAAATTGATTCTTTTTAGATTCTGATAAAAAATTCATAAAGTGCATTTCAGTAATTGATTTAGCTTCTGCCTTAGAAATTAAGTTTGATAACTTTTCACTTATTGCATCTTTATAAGATACTTTTTCTTTAGCCTCAACTGATTCATTTATTGATTCCTCAATTTTAGGCTCAGATGATACAGATACAGTTTCTTCATTAATTACTTCTCCATTTACAGTATTTGCATTTTCAGCAATATACTCAGAGTATTTAATAGACTTAGTTAAATTTTCACCAAGATATTCTGAATAAGCAATATTCTTATCTAATGTTTCAGCAACATATTCTGAATAGTCAATTCCTTTTTCTAGTTTTTCTCCTAAATAATTAGAATACTCAATTCCTTTATCTGCCTGTTCAGCAACGTGCTCAGTATATTGAATAGAACTATCTAGTTCTTCTCCTAGATAAGAAGCGTAATTTTTAATTTTATCTACATTCTCTGCAATATAATCAGAATGAGATATACTTTTGTCAAGATTTTCTGATAAGTATTCAGTATAATCAGTTACCTGATTTACTTTCTCTGCAATATGCTCACTATATGTAACTAGTTTTTGTAATAGTTCATCATTGTTCGAATTAGCAGATTCCTTAACACTGTCTAAAGTATCTTTAATGTATTCAGTGTACTTGTTGAAATCCTCAACGGTTACAAAATTTCCTGATGTATTTTCCATTGTTAAATCTGTTTTATTTGTTTTATTTATTTCATCTTCAGTTTCTGCCATTTCATAAATATATAAACCTTCAGAATTTTCAATTCCATAAGATTCATTTACTCTAGCTAATTCAGCATTTTCAAATCCAGGATCTGCAACTAAATCATAAGTAAAGAATTTTTTAATTTTAACCTTTCCTTGTTCATCAACAGTTCCAGCCGCTCTACTTGAAATATGTAATGGAATACCATCTTCTATTAATGCTTGAGCTTCTTTTCCTTTTGAAGTATTTAGTAATCTGATTCTTCCTAATACTTGTTTCTTATCACTATCATAATTTAAATCTTCAATGACGTGTGATACATTTGATAAACTAATGTCAAAATCCTTAGGGTGATCTAACTCACCTAAAAGTTTGTTTGTTTTAACCTTTTCTTTTAGTTCATTAATATGAGGAAGAACTTCAGCTTCTTCATATATTCTATTGTTTTTATTCTTTACTCCAATCTCAGTAAATACTCCTTCAAGGACAACAGAGCCATCGGCATCTTTTGTCATACTTAAATTAGACTTAGATCTTTCTAGAATTAAAAGTTTCTTATTTGACATCTTTCTAGTTATTATTTGTTTTATATATTATAACTCTTATTAGTTTTTATAAATCTGCTAATGGATCATCATCTATACCATCAGATTTTTCCTCAGGCTTAAAATCATCCTTATTAGCACCTAATAAGATCTTTTCTATATCTTCTTCTTTATATCCTGCTGTTGCAAGTTCTTCACGTTCTTTAGCTCGAGCATTTGCTTTAATATCATCACGAGTAAATCCACCGTATCTCTTAATTAAGAATCCTAAATCAAAGTATGGTATTTCTTCCATCTCAGCAGTCATTGTACTTAATTGAGTTTTTAAGTTACCAATAAAATCAACACGTTTTGTTTGCAATTCCATTTCTTTCATTTCCTCAAACACATTGTCTTTCATAAAGTTTAATCCTAAACCTGCCTTAAACGCAATATCATTTTTTAATTCTGGATGATTAAGACACATTTGAAGATATACTGGTTTAACTAATATTTCTTGCCATATTGATCTTAACCTTGAAATAAACCTACCAAACTTAATTTCATCTCTTAGCATTCCACTACCTTCCATATCATATGTATTACCACCTTCTCTATCAAATCTAGAAAATGGAATTTTAGAAGCTAATTGTAATTTATCAGAAAAGTATTTTAAAGATTCAGTATCACCTAAATCAGGACCGTCACCACCAATGGTTTGTATCTCAGGTGATTCACCATCCTTAGACGGTAACCAATATTCCTTATTAAACGGCATCATTGGCTTTCCATTGGTTTGAATCTCACCACTCTCAAAGTTAAAGTCTACAACCTCACGATATGAGTTCATTAATGTTGCCAGAGATTGTTTTGCTCTGGTTTTTGATTTACCACCAACTGGGATTGTAAATTGTGTTTTAAATGAAGCATTAGATACAGCCCAGATAATTCTACTATGTTCCATTATTCTTAAAAGATTAAAAGATCTTATTAATCTTTCCACGTAAGATATTCTCATTGGAGAATTAACTTGTGAATATGAAATATAAATTATTTGAGAATCCCATAGTGTTCTTTCCTTTGCGCCTTCACCTTTATATTGAATCCAAACTTTTTTACCATCATCAGTATCAATACCTGGCATTAATGATATAGGATCTAATTCTTTAAAACCAATAATTTCAGTTTGCTTATCATTATAAACTATTTCAAATGCAAGATAACCATCAATCATCCATTTTCTAAAATAATTCCACGGAGCAACCGAATCATTAAACCCAAAGTAATTATATATGTTATTATATACATCTGCAATTTCTTCTTCAATCGATTCTCCAATATGACCATTAAAATCAGCATATGCCATATAATTAGATTCATCAAATACAATAGCCTCATCGGTAATTACATCTAAGATTTCTTCTATTTCATCTTGTACAGCAAAAGTTCTAAGTTGATCACGTTTTCTAACATAGTCTTGATCAAAAAACGCAATGTTTTTCTTCATGTTAGTATCAGTCAATGATAGTGCAGCAAATGCGCCATACATATCATCACCATCAGATCCCATTGGATTAAACGAATAACCCATTTGATTTTCAGTAAAACCTACTGCTCTCGAATTACGAATAATCATATCATCGTAAGCCATTCCTAAATTAGAAAGATCTTTAAGAAGCTTTCGTACTGGGTTCCCTGTACTTAAAGGACCTCTTCTATCTGTAAAACCTGCCATATTCTTATTTTTTATTATTTTATATATTCTTGTAGTATAATGATTGTGCTTGATTTATATTTCCTCCAAAGAATTGATTCTCATTATTCACACCACCTACATACCAATCTTCATATCCTAGGACATAAGGATTTTTCATTTTCTTTATTATATACTGTCTAGTGCAATAAGTTAAGTTATATTTCTTACCAAATGCTTGCTTTACAAAGTCCCACCTAAATGCGGTTATTGGTTTTTGCTGTTCAGGATTGCCTAATGCACTACCTTTAGTTAAGCCTTTTATTTGGCTACCTAATGATACGGTAAGTTCTGTTAAAAATGGTATTCTTGCTTCATAAGGCATGTAATGTAAATTAATACCTAATTGATGACCATTATCAGATTCTCCTAAACCTATAACTAATGGTTTAGTATCATAAAATAATTCATCTTTAGTATAATAATTAAAACAATACATTTTACCAGGATTTAAAACACCATCGCTTTTTGCGCTAATCCTAGGTATATCAATCTGTGATTGTTTAGATGCACGACTTCTACCTTTATTTTCAGTAAGGTAAAGATCTAAATCTTCTGTAAATGATCCTATTAAAGCCATTAAAATAATTTTGAGTCTTCCGTTAATAACATTACTTTACAATTTCTTTCTCTTGCCATTTTGTTTAATGCATTTTGTTTGCATAAATTTCTTACATACGATTCGTAAGCATATTTAAAATTTTTTAATGCCTTTGCAGTTTTTCTCTTTGGTTCCTTAGGTTTTTGTAATTGTGCCTTAGGTTTTATTTCTACTACATATTCTTCTGTCTTGTCTCCCTTTTTCATTTTAAAGAAAAAATCTGGATAATACTTATGAAATTTATTATCTAACAAATTAAAATAAGGTATAGAGAAAGGTTCAGATATCCAGTATATCACATCCATATTATGATCACACCAATAACAAAACTTTCTTTCCCAGCTGCTTCTATATATAATTGGTCCTTCTCCTCTATACTTCTGAGGGTATTTAGGTTTATAATAACCTTGTTTAAATCCAGACTTTGAAGTAGGTTTTACCTTTTTAATGCTCATAGGCAATTAACTATATTGTATAAATACCTTCGCTATCAGCGCTACCATTAATTGAAACAGTGCCATAATATTTCTTTGGGTGTAATTTATTCCAGCCTTTTGCAAATCCTCTTTTTGCTATTTCAGTAAAATAAGCAAATGCATTAGTACTTTTTTCTGGATTAAAATTCCTCCAATATCTATAAAGATCCATATAAGCATAAGCAATACAATCTTGCCTATCTTCTGGATTTCTATATGTTAATTTTCGTGAACACTTATCTGCTAATAACATTAGGAATTCTAAAGCCTTTGGTGTTAACTCGTCTAACTCTTTCGATAAAACGATTTGATCTAATAGATCTCTATTGTTTAAATAATTTCTTTTCCTTGCCATTAACTTTGTTTTATTTATTATTATATACAAGAAAGGACCGATTGTTTAATCAATCGGTCCTCTAATATTATTAGTAGATGTAAAGCTATATTTAAATCTTAACTTCTAAATCGCCTTTTGGCATTATTATACTTTTTCCATTCTTAGGAACAATTACACTTAACATATCCTCATCACCTAGAGAAGCATATTCTTCAGCTGAGACTAATACTTCTTGTCTCTTTTTAAGACCTTGACCTTCCTTTTTAACCGATGCTTCTACGAAACCGTCATTTAAATAGTCGTCTTTAGTTTTTTTTTCAGAGATATAAGAATTAGCTAATTCTTTTTCCTTACCTATTAATTCTTCAGCTAATAAAGTTAATGCTTCTGTTAATTCTTCCGTTTCACCTAACTTTTTAATAGCAGCTTCAACTTCAGATTTCTTTTCTTCTAAAAAAGAAATAGAATCAGTAAGATCTTTTCTTTTACTTTCTTCAATTGCTTTTTCATTATTCTCTGCGAGTAATCTTTCAGAAAGAATTGGTGAAATATCAAAATTAATAAATTCCTTTACTATATCAACAGTTTCTGTTGCAGTATTAATTTTTATCATTTCATTTAATTTCATTCCAGGATTTACTTTATTAATGTAAATACCTTCACTTACTCCAATCATTGTTAAAAATACATCTAAAAATTCTTGATTTTGAACAGTTGTGAATTCATCTAATTCAGCAATCATATCTACAGATTCAAAGAATTTGCAAATTTTATCATTTTGCCATTGATTTCTATATCCTGAGAAGTTAGTTGCCAATAGAGATTCTTTTAATTCGATTATACTTACATTTGATAAATCAATTTTACCCATATGTAATGTTCCTTCGGTAATATTATATTCTAATGATTTTCCATTTTCACCGTGTAAAGAAAGTATGTCGCCATTTCTTGAGAACATTTTTAATCCTTCAGATACATCGAAGAATCTTGGATCCGTTACAGTTGTTTCAGTAATGTCTTTACCGTCATAATTGTAATTCTTGCCATGTAATTGGAAAGTTAATCCATTTTCAGATTCTAATATAGGAGAAAGAACTTTTACAAGTTTTCCACTTGAAGTAGATGCAACCTTTTGATCTTCAGCATTCATTTCATTTATGATTGCTTTAGTATCCATTGACCATGGGTGCTTTGCAGCAACTACAGAAAATTTAGATTTTACATCTGATTCATTTAGTAAAGAAGTTAAATCAGAATTTAATGACTCCATTAAATTACCTTTTTGATTTCCTGTTCTTTCAATTGATTCACTAATTCTAAAATACCATTTAGAATTGTTATATGATTCCATTATAAACTCTCTTAATTCAGAAATTGGATTTAACCAAGTACTCTGTGATAATTTAGTATATAAGTTTCTTGCAATTTTAAACTTAAGGTCTGGACTAACTGAATTTTCTAATTCTTCACTAATCTTAGAAAGATCAGCATTTTTAAGTTTCATTGGAAATGCAGTTAATGCTTCTTCCAAAATAGTTAAAGATTCTTTAACAGAATACGAAACTCTGGAATTGTCATTATCCATTGCCTTTAGTCCATTAATGCTATCCACAACGTTTTCGTATAGGTCTGTTAATGTAAATTTCATTTTGTTATGATTTTTTTGATTATTATTTTCAGTGTATATATCGGATTGATCTGGCATGCTTTCATGATACTTTGCAATACCACTCATTGCCATCTGTTGTGGAATACCCATTCCAACTAAAATAGCTAATACTTGTTGGTCTGTCATTGAAGCACTATGTTCAATTTTATCGCCTTTGTCGCCATCTGACATTTTACCACTTTGGCTAAACAATACATGAATTATATCAATTAATTGCTGCTTAGGGTTATTGAGATAAAGGGCATTTGTATTTACGCCAGGCTGGGCATCAATTGCGCCATCTGCATAAACTTGAGTTTGTCCTTCGTTAGTTGTGTTTTCCATATTACACTATTTGATTTGTTTTATATATTATAAGTCTCTTTGATTAATTGTTTGTCACTTTCCGAATCCATCATCTACACTTCCTAAGCCTGATTCATCTACTTTTGGTTCTGCTTTTGCATTTCTAAAATTTAAACTTTCTAATGATTCAGGGATTATTGGGGCTGATGTTATGGATGATTCCATATAAGCGCCACCTGTCTGTATAGAATCTGGGTTAATGTATCCTTTATTACTCATACTACCTGTAGGCTGTGCTTTTAATAAACTTTCATTTGTTATTTCAAATTTCTGGAATATTCCTCCAAAGAATATGCCTAATTCATTATTAGAACCTGATCTTAACATACCTACACCTTGTGCATTAGGATTAGCTTTAATTGCAGATTTTGTCATAAGACTTATTTCTGGCACCAATGTACCACCTTCAAACACTGGCATAAAAGAAGCTACTTCAATAGGAAATGTTACACTCCATTCTTTCTTATCATTTAATTGAAATTCAAATAATCTATTTTGAGCATAATCTTCTGGGACTGCAAATGTTCCTGCGACCCTCATCATTCCTAAATCAATCTGAAACAATGTATTTTTATAAAGCTTACTCATTAAAGATTCAGTAACTTTTAACATTTCCAAATTAGAAGAGCATACTACAGTACAATCAAAAGACATGTTTAGTGGCAGGAAATTTGTCTCTAAAGAAAAAGTTTTTAAAATTCCTTCCCATTCTTGTACAAATTCACTTCTAGCAAACTTATTTGTTTGATTACCCGAATCTATGGATATACCAGTTAACTGTATTATACCTCTTGGAACAACTTCATAATCACCTATAGCTTTACCTTTAGCTTCTGCATCATACAAGAAGTTATCCATTAAAAATCTACCGTCTCCTGTTATTGAATAAAAGAAAGGTACTGGTATTTTCTTTAAAGTATCCTCATCTATTTGATTATAATAATAGACTTTATCTTTTAATTCTGCTAGAAGAGCTACTATAATATAGCGCAATATAGTATTATCTTTATTAAATTCTTGATTATATGCTGACATTAGTCATTTTTAATTTTTATTGTATTATATTTATCCAATAGTTTCAATTGTAAATTCACTAAAGCCTGCATCTTTTGTAATTTCTAACTTTTTATCAAAATATTCACTAGGTAATACTGTGTGATTAATAACAAAGGTGTTAAGTCCGATATCTTGTATAGTATCATGTAAGATATTAATTATATGATATACACCATCAGAATCAATCGAAGAAAAGATTTCATCTAAGAATAAAATATTTAGTGAAGGAAATCTAACTTTAATCATTTTCATTAAAGCCATAATAATTACAAAGTCTACTTTTTTCTTTTCTCCTGTGCTTAATGTCTTTGCACTGATTTCGGTTCCTAAGTGATGGAGTGTACAATAAAACTTTTCATTAAATCTAATACCAAAAGGAATTCCCATTTCTCTACCCATTAATAATATATGATTATTAAATGAAGGAAGTATAGATCTTACTGCTAAATTTTTAATACCATCTTCACCCATTAAGTTTTCAAGTATAGTTAAATAAAAATCATCAGCTTCACTTTTTAACTTACCAGAAGATTTTTCAGTTTTACGAATTTTAAAATCCTTTACTAATTGCTTTAGGTTAGTTGATGAATCTGATTCATCCTTTTCAGATAATTCAATTAATTTAGATTTAAGGTTCTCCATCTGTGTTTCTAATTGACCAGCCTTTACATGAATTGTTCTACCTTTGGTTCTTAGATCATTTAATTTAGTTTCAGCTTCTTCATATTCAGCTTTAGCCAAAGTATACTTTTCACTTAATGTTATTAATGATTCTTCTTTTTCTTTTTTAATATCTAAATGAAAATCAGAAGTAAGTGGAGCCGTACATGTAGGGCATGTGGAATTTTCAAATAACTTTAAATCATTTTGAATATTTCTAATGTCATTACCTACTGAAGAATATTCTTTTGATTTAGTTCTAGATTCATTGTCTAATTCTTCTAATTTTGTTTTTGTATTTTGAGTAAATGTATTTAATTTTTTTCTATTTTCATTTAATGCAATTAAATCTAATTTTAATTTCTTAACTTTAGATGCATCTTTCTCTGCTGTTAATAATTCTATTTGCTCTATCTTATCATAAACAGATCCGATTGATTCATTAAGAGTTCTTATTTCATCTTCATAAGTTCTTATTTCTTCTACAATACCTTTACGCTTTTCCTTGACTGCCTCGGCCATTTCATTAATAACTGAAAAACCAAATATCTTATCTATAATTCTTTTCTTGTCATAAGGAGACATTGTAATAAAAGATTTAAAATCATTAACCGATAAAATAATTACATTCTTAAAAACATGATATGGTATTTCATAAATTTCTGTTTCTAAAAATTCTTGCAAATTTACCTTTCCTGCAACATCATATTCTGATCCATTAATCTTAACATTAAAAACACCAGGATTAATTCCTCTTTCAATTTCAATTTTATTACCTTTTGATTCTAACCATATTCTTCCATAAAGCTCACCATTAACTCGGTTAGGTAAGTCTTTTAATGTTGAACCTTCTACTTTACCATAACACATATATGTTATAACTTTTGCCAATGTACTTTTACCTGCACCATTACCACCTAGTACTAAATATAAGTTACTCTTGTCTTCTTCAAAATCTATAACTTGCAATCTATTTCCATAACTTGCAAAATTCTTAAACTCTACTTTTTTAATCTTCATAGTTAGGAGATAATGTTCTTTTATATAATTCTTGTACTGATACCTTTAACCTTTCCTTTAAATCATCATCATAATCTAAAGAATTAATATGCTCGGCTGCTATATTCATTAAATTTAATTCACCGTTAAAATCTGACATTTCACCATCTTCCCTATCATAAGGATTTTCTTCATCATAAATTCTTGGTTCTAATTTTCTAGCTAAACCGTCAAGGTAATCCATAAACATATTAATATTATACTTTCCTAAAACATTTGAAGGAATAAAGATATCTACAAAATTATTTTTAATTTCTTTTTCAATATCTTCCATTCTCATTTCTAATATTTCATTAATATAATACCTAAGAAATACTGGACTTAATTTATTTTCAAAAAATGTATGATTACCACTTTCTAAATCTAATAAGTAAATTCCTTTTTGATTATCTCTATCTGATCTTGTCATCTGATAAGGATTTCCAACTAAAACAAAATTTTCTTTATCTTGTCTATAATGAATATGACCTGAGTAAACTCTTTTAAATCTTTTAAATATACCTACCTCATTACCACCGTCATGTAAATGTTTTGTACTAGGGCTGATCTGAACACCTCGAGTTTCAGTATGACAAAACATATAATCTATCTTATCTTTAATATTATCTAAAGTTTCTATTTCATGTTCATGGTTTCTTCTCCACGGCATTAATAAACAATTAGCATCTTTATACTTTAATATCTTAGGTTCTTTTAATACATTTACATTAGGTAAATATTTTAAACAATCAACCGATGATATTTCATTTGAGTTTTTTCTCATTATATCATGATTACCTACAATGATATGAATATCTGGAAATATTTCTCCAAGTTTTTCAAATACTCTAATTGCTAAATCTTGTGCAGCTAAATTAACACTCTGCCTATTATCAAAAACATCTCCTAGATGATAAAGAACATCACCTTCTTTATATTCTTTTTTTACTAAAGGTATGAAAAAATCAAAAAAGTAATCTTCAATAATCTGAAGCCACAAGACAGAATTTGACCTGCAGCCTAAATGAGAATCGGATACCATCCATATTCTTTTTGTCATATTAAAATAATTTTCTGATTTTTCTTTTTTCTAAAATATTGTATTTTTTATCTAACTCTTCGATTAATTCATCTTTAAATTTATTAGATAATGAATTATAAAACTTATTAGGGAATACATCAAAGTAATCAGAAAGAACACTAAATAAATCTATTCTAGTATATGATGTTCCAGTCTTTTCTATTATAAAAAAGAATACTTTATTAATTTGTACTTTATTCAATTTCTTTATTACACCGTCAGGTGTTGCTTCATTAAGATGTTCAAACTCACTACCTTTAATTAATCTATCAATTACTTCAAATAATGAATCATAATGTTGCTTATCATCAGGATCCATCCCATCTAACCATGAAGCTGAAACTGTAAAATTTATCTTTTGACCACCTAAGTCTTGCTCACCGTATGTATTATTAAAGATCTTATCTTTTTCTACAAACTTTGATTTTTTATCGTCTTCACCTTTAGATAAAGGTTTTTTCTTTTTTCCCCACATATTATTTTATATTTTTATGTTACCCTGATATATCATCAGTTTCCGTTAATCTCATATGTTCATAGTCAATGTTAAATCTACATCTTGAGCCCTTTCCTTGACCATCTCTAATTTTTAAAACCTTTAACCAATATTCACGTTCGGCGTGCATTACTGAATCTTGTATTAATGCATACATTACATCAGCAGTATGCGCAAGACCTGCAGATTCTGCAATGTTTTCCATTCTTACTTCAGTTGCATCCCATGCACCACGATTAATTTGAGTTGCAGATATTACTAACATATCTCTTTTAACTGCTAATGCTCTAAGATCTTCTGCAATCTGCTTAATCTTCATATAAGTATTTTCAGTATTAGGATTTCTATAATTTGCAAGAATATTAATATAATCTACAACTAATACATTTACTTTATGATCTGTTGATTCTTCTAAATCTTTTAAGTAAGATTCTATATCTGGTATAGTTCCTTGTGAAGTTGGATATTCTTTTACAAATAATTTACCAGGAGGTAATAAACCTCTTGATACTTTTTCCAACTTCCTTTTCATATAATCTCTATTACCTGAATGTTTATCATATTCACTCATTGGTACATGTAAAAGATTAGCTCCTATTCTTTTTAATACTTTTTGAGCTGACATCTCAGCTGTAATGAAAACTACGTTATGGCCCATCTTAACAAAATTAGCTGCGTCATTAGCTAACCATATAGATTTACCAATATTTTGTTCACCTGCATAAACGATTAAAGATTTTGTATCATAACCTCCACCTGATACTCTGTCTACGAAAGACCACCCAGTTTCTATTTTCTTTGATGTTCTTTGTATATGTGATTCAGGATTAAAGAAATCTAAACCAGTATCAGTATCAAAATTAATTGAACCATCAGTTGAAATCATTCCTATTGCACGCTGAACTACATCTTCTACATTTTCTGGTGATACATCTTGAGTTTTTACATATTCAATTGTTCTTACTAATTGTTTATCAAAATGTTTCCATTTAACCCATGCTTCACCAGTTCTCTTTAACCAATCCTGATCATATTCATTTATATTAATATCATAAATAGATTTTACAATATCCTGTGATATTTCATTAGGATCATCCTTAACTAAAGCTGACATCTGTTGTTTAGATGGGCTTTCGCCAAATTTTAAATAAAATGCTTTTGATAACTTTGCAATCTGATCTAAATCTCTATTAGCAAAAAACCCATTACCTGTCCCTTTCAGATAATGTGGTTTTGTTAAAAAATAGTTAAAGAAAATCTTTTCGTGATCTATACTTGATTTCATGTAGTTTTATTTTTATATGCTAAAAAACATAATTAGTTTTATTGGTATGGATTATAAATTACTTCATAAGTAGTATAAGCAGAATTTTGTAAAGATATTTCCAAAAACTTATGCTTTAATAATTCCTTTAAAAGAATATTACATTCTTCTTTAGATAAATTCCATCTTTTAGCCATTGAGATATCTGTAAATTTAATCTCTTTAGCAACTTTACCACAATAATCACGTATTAATTCAAAAAGTATATCTTCAGTATCAGGGTAATGTGGTAATGTTGTGTGATTTCCTAATACATACTTTACTTTAAGCTTTGCTGTATTAAGAGTTTTCGGTAACATCATCAACTGTTGTTTCTGTAATTATGTCTGATAATTCTTCTTGCTCTAATTCATCACCATAATTAAATTTAGCAACTACCTGAGGTTCTATTAATTTTAATACATCTTCAGTTAAAACCTGAGGGGTATATAATTGACTAAGATCTACTGCATCATTTAAGTGTTTAACACATATCTTACGAGCAGTAGGCGATGGTTGAAAATAAACTGTAATTTCTTTTTTATCTTTAGTAAACGAATGTTTTCTACAATCAGCTTTACCTGGATCTGGTAATTTATTAAAAGCACCTTCGGTAATAAATCTTCCTCTTTCAATACCACAGATATCCCATCCTATGTATTCTTCTAATCCTACATAAGGATTCATACCTTTATTAAAAGAAATATGAAATTTAATATTTGTTGGTTTTGCAAATCTATTTTTATTTGGTTTAGCAGTTACAATAATACCGGTTTGCTCAATACCTTCTTTAAGTTTAGCTTTACCTAAAAACAAAATAATTGATGCTGCATACTCTGGCCCAGTACCACCTCCACCAACTTGCCTTGAAAACAGATCTTGTGTTTGGTAAGTATGGTTTGTAAATAAGAATGGAATTTTACAAATTCCAAATTGAGTCATAATAATTCTAAAAGTAGATTTTAAAAGTTTAGCTCTTGTCATATCTGCTTTACTACTTCCAGTCTTTGCATCATCAATTTCTTTTTGAGTTGCAAGGTTACCAGCAGAATCTAAAACTACCATTATTTTTGGCAATGCAATACCCTTTTTCTTTTGTTCAATTAATACATCAGTAATTGCAGTTACTGAACTTCTAAATTCTTGAACTGTATTACATGGTTCATATCTAAATTTTGAAGCATCAATTCCAAACTTTTCTACTAAAGATTTGTCTACTGCATTTTCTGAATCATAAAATACAATACTATAACCTTGTTTTTGTGCTTGTTTAATTGCATTTAAAATAAGATATGTTTTTCCTGTACCAGAAGGTCCTGCTAATGCAACTGCTCTATTATTTGGATAACCTCCGAATAAAGATCCAGTTAGACATGCATTAAGATGATAATTCCCAGTAGGAATATAATGATCAATTTCTGAAATTGTTGATTTGTCTAAAGTCTCTCCGTATTCGGATATCTTTGACATTTCTTTATTTAAATCTGCGAATGAGAATTCTTTTGCCATGTTGTTTTCTATTTATTATTATATGTATTTTTTGCTTTTTGTTTACTTTAAAATAAACTCGTGGTATAAATAAGATTTCTATTAAATGCTTTAAATCCCATTGCTGTAACAACACGATTAATTGGATCTAGTATTGTTTTTTCAAATTGTCTATCATGATCAATTTCTGGTGCAAACTCATAAGGATAATCACCTGGTGCGAATGCAAAGACATCACAAGATTTATCTTTAGAAAAGTACATTTTACATTTTTCACCATTTCCTAAAGGTTGATACTTGCCTTTAGATGAAGAGTTGTTTAATAAATAATTATGATAACCTGCGGACCTTACACCAATTGGACATCTTGATCCAAATTCAAAAGCTTCATAATCATTAACAATATATTTTTGATAATTATTTACTTTTCTAGAAAAACAGATTTGGTCTACATTAGCTAATTTAAATTGCCTTTTAATATCTTTTAATAATGCAGCAAAAGCTTTCATATCTAATTTTTCCACAGAAAAAATGTATGTTAATAAATCTTTTAGTTTTTCTCTAGCAAATATTGGAGTTGAAGATTGAATAATTTCAAACCCTTTAGAACTAATTTTGGATAAATCTTCATAATGAATATCTGGATCTTTCCATACAATATTTTGCATGTACTTTTTCTTTGCTAACCATATTGCATTTTTAGCAATACTTTCTAATTCAAAAGATAAAAAGTTTTCTGAATTATTATCATCAGCATATCTTTGGAGAATTTTTTCTAAATAACCATTTACTCTACACTTATATAACTTTAAAATAAATTCCTTATCATCGCCATCAAAACCTTCTGATTTTGCAATGACTTCATCAAACTTAACATAAACTGAATCTGTATCAATATAAATACCTACTGGATTTTCAATTTTACCGGTAACAGTAATACCCATTTCTTTATGAGCAGCAATATCTTTATGCCAATACAATCTAAAATATCTATTTAATAATTCCTCGGTATAAAGAATAGCATCTTTACCTTGTAAAGTTATTGTTTCTGCAATGTCTATATTAAAGAAATAAAAGTAAGGATTACCAAATGCACCGTATATAGAATTAAGCATTAACTTAACGGCCTGTTCATAATTATAAAATTTACTAGCCTCTTTATTAATTTGTTGTAACTCAGTAGTTTCTGTCATATTATGTTAATTCACCTGAGGTTACTGCAAAGGCTTGATCAATTAGCAAAGTATCATTACCTTCAAAATATATTTGGGTTTTGCTTTCATCATATATACCTATTACAGGGTTAAAATACTCTGTGATGTATTGAATATAAGTATCTTGGTACCTAGTATCAAATTCTATAAATTCAATAGTTTCTTGACCATTCTTTTTACCTATACTTACCTTTAATCCGGTTTTACTTATGTATGCCATAATTTATTTTTTATTTTTATATGCTAAAAACTATAAAAAGTTTTAAGAAAAAGGCCTCCTGTTTCCTTAATTGGATAGGAGGCCTTTTGTTTAGATTAAGGATATTTAAAATTAATCCTCGTCAGTAATCGCAACTGCGACAGTTAAGTGAGTGTTGGTATCTAAAGATCTAAATACAACTTTATTATTACAAACTACCACTTTATAGTTTTCTTTATCTAAAAGGTTAATATATTTTTTGTAAATTACTACCTTTTGGTCTATTGCATTTTCACCTTCATACGAATGCGATAATGTTGCATCATATGAAAGTCCTTGCACGGCAATTCCTTTATCTGTTACTGTTAATGTAAATGTATCTTCTTCTCTTTCTAAATTAAATAGAGATTTCATTTTATCTACATGAGTTGTTAAAAGATCAAATTGAAATATACTTCCGTCAACACTAAATGCACGATCGGTTTCTTCTTTACTCATTTCCATAAAAGATAAAGATGGATCTGCACATGCTAAGTTAATTTGAAGATCTTCATTTTCTAAAGTAAAATCACTTGCCATTAATTCTCCATCAATCTCAGAGTATTTAATTTTACCTTGTACATCTCCATTAAAATGAGCTAATGCATCAATCACTTTAGTACCATTATAAAAACTAACTTTTACTGGATCAGTAATGTCAGTATCAAAGATATCTGATGTTGGTGTTGATACTAGTTTCACTGCGTCCCTTTCTGGGAAGTATACAGATGAAACGGTTCCTTCCTTTCCAATTTTCATAAAAATGAATTTATCAATCGGTAAAAGTTTTTTGACGAATGTACTTAATTCGTAACCGTCAATTTTTTTAATAGTTGCTTCCATTGAATTTATTATTTGTTTATTGTTATATGCATTAATTTAATTTAGTTTTAAAAAGTACTCTTAACTTTATACTTCTTTTTAGGTATTGCACCTAGCTCTTCCGTTACTAAGATTTTCTGACTTGTATTATCCTGCTTCATAAAAGTAAAGTTTGTCATTTTAGCTTTACCTTCACAGAATTTTTTAACTTCTACTGCCATATCCATTGCAGTTGTTGCTGGTACATTTTGAGCAATATGATTAACTTGCCTAGCATCTTTAATTCCAAAGTCTAATGGTAATCCCATTAAGTGTAACATTTCTCTAATGTTTAGATATCTGTTTTCTGTTGGGTGTACACCATTAAACATATTTCTACCAATAAGAGCAGAAAAGCTTTCATTAAAGAAATGCGGTGAAGCATCCCAATAACCTAAGCCTTGGCTTGTTTTATATTTCTGGTGTTCTAGCATATCACCAAATGATTTTGTTGATTTTTTATTAGAGAATCCTTGTTTATGATATTTTTTATCTAACCAATTAATACACTCATCTAAAAGATCATTCTTTTCTAAATATTGAGCAATCGTACCTTTACCAAATTTCTTAGCAAAATCAGCATGATTTAAACCTTCCTTTTCCAATACAAATTCATAAGGTTTATAATGATCAGTTACTTTACCTTCAACCATAAACATATCTTGTAGTGTTGCATCTTCTGGTACTTCTTTAAGATAATCTATAAGATGTTTCTTTTCTCTAAACTTCCATCCTAATAAAGGTACTGTTGGTGTATTCCAAAAGAAATAAAATGTTCTTATTCTTCTTTGTGGTATTCCATGTAGTTCAGTATTAGTTTTAATTAATGAAAAGCTATATCCATATTTTTCACCGATAGCTTTAAGATTATCAACAACACCTTGCCCCATTTTAGTAAAAAGACCTGGTGCATTTTCACCCCATAAGACTTTAGGTTTAACATTCTCCAAAACATACTCTGCTGAATTATACATCCATTGATTTTGGACCGCATCAGATCCTCTAGATGAGGCGCTACCACTAGCAGAATTTAACTGCGATAAACCTGCACAAGGACAAACAGAATTTACAAAATCTACCTGTTCGAATGTTTGATTAGGAATATCTAATTCTTCGTGATCTATTCTATACATAGGTACATCTGGCCAATAATCTTCTATATGGCTTTCATTAGCAGCAAAAGCTTCATAGCTTAAATGAAATGCTGGTAAATTACCTGTTGCTTTATTGCAACCTATTGCACTACCTCCGATTAACGGAATCATAGTACCCCACTTTAATTCTTTTTCTTTGTTCATATTTTTACTTTTTCAATTTCTAAATCTTCCATAAATGTTAATGGATTAATGGTGCCTTCTTTAACTTCATTTTTTAAATAGTCAATAGTTTCTTTTATCGTATCAACAATATCTTTCTTAGGATCCCATCCCATAGATTTTGCTTTAGATACATCTCCAAAAGAATATACAGCTTCGCCTGCAATTGCATCATAATGATCAAACGGTATACCGCTTACATCCATTTCATCAGCAATTAAGTTTTTAAGATCTAATAAGTTTGTCATTTTACCTGTTCCTAAATTAAATGTTTGATTTGCAGTATCTTTATTTTCCATACAGAGAATATGGAATGCATTAACATCAGCAACATTAATATAATCTCTTGATTTTTTATAATCACCAAACACTATAGGATTATGACCACCCATTATTCTTAGTATAAATCCAGCAAATACTGGAGGTACTGTTCTATGATAATCTTGCAAAGGTCCTGCTACATTAAAATATCTAAGTGCAGTATAATTTAAACCTTTAGTTCTTTGGTATGATTCTGCTAATAAAGCAAGACATGCCTTTGTTGTAGAATAAATTGTAGTAGGATCTGATTGTGTTTCATTATAACCTTCATCACCCATTTTACAATTTTCATATACTGCTGAAGTTTCACTAAAAATAATTCTTTTTACATTTGCTTTAACACAACCGTTCATTACATTAATACTTCCTAAGATATTGTTATCTACTGCTTCATAAGGATCTGCGTTGCAATCATATATAGAAACCCACCCTGCAAAATGATATACATAATCAGGTGCAAATTTTTCGATTACAGTTTCAACATATTGATTTCTAATATCTACTTTATTAAAATTTTTAATTTTATCATGGACTTTAGGTATATAAGTACCATTAGACATATTATCAACAACTGCAATACAGTCTGGGTTATGGCCCCTATTTAATAAATCATTAATAAAATTTGTACCAATAAAGCCGGCACCGCCTGTTACTAGGATTTTTGTTTCTGAATTATACATATTTTTATTTTGTTATTTTGTTATAAGCTTCCCAGATTTTATTATCTACATGTTCTCCAGTATAATAGGAATCTTTTAAGTATTTTTCTTGGAGATTATAAAAGAGCTTTTTATAATGATCTGGGTTTGCATTTAAAAACTCTACTTTCTTTTTTAAATCTTCTGGAGATTTGCATCTAATGAAATGACCATCAGGGAAGACATTAAATTCAGTATCGTAAGATGGATGTAAGAATGGTATAATACCATAGTGTAGCATTTCAGCATACTTAGAGGTTACCATTCCTTCTTTAATAGGTACACAGAAGGTATACTTAGTAGAAAGTAATTCATCTGTCATTGATTCAATTCTTTTTTCTCCTTTAAACCAATCTGGATATTTTTCTTTTAATTCATCATCCCACTTACCATAAATATCAGTCTTTATATCATTCTCTACAATATAATCTTTAACAGGATCCCATCGGTCCATTCCGCCTGTACCTTTTCCTTGATTTTGTAACATCATAAATGAGTTTGTCTTTTTCATTTCAAACAATTCATCGGTGTTATATCTAGTCTTATCTAAAAGAAAGACAGTTTCAATTCCTGAATATTCATAAGTAGATGTAATAGTTTTAACATCCCTTAATGGTGGTTGATAAAAATATTGTTCTTCTTTTGTAAAATTATTTTGAGCTAAGTAATATGTAGGCCTATTATTAATACCCCAATCTTTACAGGCTAATACATATCGGTTATCTACAAGCAAACCAACAATCGGTACTTTCTTTTCCAACTCATTCATCGCTTGAATTATCGGAGCCGCATAATATTTAAAAAAGTCTAATGATTTAACTTGACCATTGCCATCTTTCTTGTTAATATAATTAGGTATGTTAACTGTACTTGATGGTCCAGTATAAAAGAAAATAAAATCTAAATCTAATTCTTTTATAAATTTTACAGTTTCATCAGCAGATTTTCTGTTCTCCATTTTAGAATGAAACTCATGAATATTTGGTTCTGCTGCTAACTCTGCTACAACAGGATCTCCAAATAATGATTGAACTGCTGGTTTTTCCTTTGCTCTAACTCTACCTAAATCATTTGGACTTAATATCCAATATTCAATATTAGGATTTCTTTTTGCAATTGAATTTATCAGTTGCTTAGGTTCACAATCTCCACCGATTGCTCCCCAACTATTTTCATTAAACTTAATCGCTTTACCAAGTTTAAAGAAACCTACTCTTTTAACATTTTTCATTTAACACGTTTTAATTAAATCTTCTATTACTGCTTTATCATTTTCGTATGTTAGATCATACCAACATATATTTAATTCCTCAAATTTTAAATTATCCATTGAATTAATAAGATGGGTAATTTCATATTCATTTCTATTTGACATTTTAATACTGTCAAGATTATCAAATGCTTCTTTTGAAAATATCATATAACCACAGAAATATCTACCTGATACAATTCCATGTGGTTTTTCAATAACAACATTTTCTAATATAGAAGCTAATTGTAAATTCCTAGCTCTTGTATCATAATCTTTATAAGTAACTACTGTACTATTTGGATCATGATATTCTAATCCTATATTTCCTTGATAATAATTATCACCAAATAGACATAAGAAACCTTCATTAAATTTACCTGCCCATACTTTTATTGCAGCACCTGGTCCGTATTCATCATCCTTTTGAAATTCATAAAATATATTAATTTCTTTTTTATACTTATTTAATACTTCAATAATAGGATGAGAAAGTTTTACACTATCTTTAAAGAAGAAGTCTGCTTTACTGATTGTTACATAACAATCCTCTATTCCGTTTTCAATACAAAATTCAATACAGTATTCAACTGTTGACTTTCCTAAGATAGGATCAACTAATTTATTTTTGCCGTATCGAGTTGATCTGCCTGCTGCTAAAATTATTGCCTTTGTTACTCTTTTCATTTACTATACTTTATTTCTAATTCATCAAATAATTCATGACCTTTTTTAAGGAAAGAACCTGCTAATTCATATCTTTCATTTAATTCAAAGAAAGGTACTGCGCCTAATAAGTGAACGGCTAAAAAGAACTTTAATTGATATTCATCACACCATTCATACATTATTTGTTCTGCGCCTTTACAAAAGCTACTATATTTTTTACTAGGGTTATTGTATATATGGGACTCATATTCCATAACAAAAGATTGCATTAATTTACCATAATCATAGTAGTTCTGTTCTTCAGTTCCTCTTGGATCTATAAATAAGAAGTCTTTATCATGTAGAATATTACTTACTGTTAAATCTCCATGAACAAATCCCCATGCAGATGTTGCATCAAACTTACCTTCATAATTATATCCTGTTCTTAATTGTAATTTTTCAAAATAATCTTGAGTCTTTACATCTGATCCTACATTATCAAATTTACCTATTATAGAAATTAAACTTTCTAATTGACCTAATGAAGTATTTAAAGGTTGCGCTAAAATTTTATCATACCAAGTAGCATACCTTTTCATTTCATAACTCGTTTCTGATAATGGTTTAATGTCAATAAAATTAGGATGCTCTGTGCACATTAAAAAATCCATTTGTTGTTTGAATTTTTCTGGATAATGTCCTGCTTCCTTTATAACTTTATTACCTTGGAGAAATACCTTATCTCCGCTATTCCCTATTAAAATTTTACTATTATGCATTTTATTCCAAGTTTACGTGCAAAAGTTAAATCCACATCAGAATCCCCAACCATTAGGAAGTCTTCAAAATTATATTGTGGAAACTTTTCCATTATTAAATGTCCCATATCTGGTGACGGTTTTTTATTTGATACATCTTCTCTAGTATATATGTAATCAAATAAAGAAGGTTCTATCTGGTGATAACTCATAATTCTATCTACATTTTCTCTAGATGAATTTGATGCTATTACTAAATTTTTAAATACTTTACTCTTACACATATATAAAAGTAATTCATTTACTTTAGTTTTATGTAAGCTTTTAGAAAATATTTCTTTTTTATACTTTTGTGCTAATTTACTTTCCTTAGGAGTTAATTGATATTTTTCTAATAAAACATCCATCCCATAATTAATATCAGCCAGAATAGCTGATAAAGGTATTTCTATATTTAAAACTTTTTCTAATGCCTTTCTCCAGGAATCGGCATGAATCTCAATAGTTTTAACTAGAGTATCATCAAAGTCTAACATTAAACATTTTTCCATATAAATAACTGATTTATTATTATATGGTATAATTAACAAATGTTTTAAGAGTGCTAGAGATATTTTTAAGACAAAAAAAGACCGCCTATATGGCAGCCTCTTTTAGGTGAACGGTATTTAGATTAAAGACTATTCTTAGTATCTTGTACGTGTATTCTTACTTCTTGTGCTAGATTTTTAACATCTTGCATTGTTTTACGAATTCTAACTGCAGCAGCTTTATTTCCTTTTACATAAAACTTATCTACGTCTTCTTTACATGCTTCGATTAAAGCGATGATTTCTTCAAATTTTTCCATAATTAATTATTTTAGTTATTTAGTTTATTTAATCTATATATTCATCACTAGAACTTGCCTTCACGATTTCTGTAAAAACTTGTTATTTTAGGGATGTACATATAATTCTTTCCTTTGTCACGCACGTTTTGCATAACTCTTTTAAACATATCCCAATCTGCTGGTAAAACTCCTCCTGATCCAGTTGGAGCACCTTTTAATTTAGGAGCTGTGTTTTTTTGTTGATCTGGGTTTCTATATCTTAATTCTCCAGTTATACTCGGTCTCCATGAGACTGCCGAGTGTGAAGTATCATTTGCACCATAACCTTTATTGTTAAGATCCATATCATATTCTTTTTGAGGTTGCATAAATACTTTCTTAGAAGTATTATGAGCAGTTACTTTCTTTTTACTTCTTGTAAATACAAATCCTAAGTCAGGATATTGAGAATAAGCTTTAGCTATAAGCTCTAAGTGATTAGGGGCCCATTTATCATCATGGTCTAATCTAATGATATAATCACAACCATCTTTCTTAGCCATGTCTAGAGAGTCATTGAGTGCACCACAGCCTGCTGTAAATCGGATTTGCTTTGTTGACCACTTTTTATTATTTCTTTCTCCTGGTGTAGATCTGTTTTTATATTGTATTTGATCTTTAGGAATAACATCTTCCATTACCTTCTTAATTTCTCCTTCATCACCTTCATACTTATCGGCAGTTATGTATATTTTCCAATTCTTATACTTTTGAGCTTTAACTGAATTTAAAGCATCGGTTAAAACACCAGGTGTAGTCATATGCTTTGCTCTAGATTTATTAGCAGCACCAGCATTCATGTCATGAGTTGCCATAACAATACCGAATTTAATATCATTATCAATTTTAGATCCTAAATTCTTTTCTAATAGAATTTGGAAATTTTCAGAACCCATAAATGATTCTAATAAACTATATTCTTCAAATGTTATCATTTCTTAAAAAATGTTTTTATTGACTTTATTATTCTTTTCATATCTGATTTTGTTAGATCTGAACCTGACGGTAAACAAATACCTTGTAAGAATAATAAAGAACTGTTTCCATTTATATATTTTTTATAACCTTGCATAACTGGCTGTTCATGCATTGGCTTCCATAATCTGCGAGCTTCTATGTTATCTTTAGCTAAATGTTTTATTAAATCTTCAGGTTTATCTTTACCTTTCATTAGTGCACAAGTTAGCCACATATTTGATCTATCAGTTTTTCTCTCTTCTTGAAATGAATAAAATAAATTACCAACTTCTTTTTTATAGATTTGATTAATTTCTCTTGTTCTTTTTATTCTTTCTTCAATTACTTCCATTTGGCCAACACCTATTGCTGCTAATACATTACTCATTCTATAATTATATCCAATTTCTGTATGATGATAAAATGATTTATTGTCTTTAGCTTGTGTTGACAAATATCTCATGTAATCAGCTTTCTTTTTATCATTAGTTACAACCACTCCACCACCTGAGGTAGATAGTAATTTATTTCCATTAAAAGAATAAACACCAATAGGACCAAATGTTCCTGTGTGCTTGTTGTTAAAAGTAGAGCCGAGACTCTCGGCGGCATCTTCGATAATAGGTATGTCATATTCATCTGATAATTTTTTAATTGCATCCATATTACAAGGTACTCCAAATATATGAACTGGTATTATTACTTTTGGTTTTTTACCTAATGCGGTAGAATTAAGAATTGCCTTTTCTAATAAAATAGGATCCATATTCCAACTACCTTCCTCTGAATCTATAAAAATAGGTTCTGCACCACAATAAAGTACCGGACTAACAGTTGCAACAAAAGTTAACGAAGAACATAAAACATAATCTCCTTCTTTTACATTTAATGCTCTTAATGCTAAATGAATACCAGCAGTACATGAAGTAACAGCAACAGCATGCTTTGCACCAGTATATTTTTTAACAACATCTTCAAACATATTAAGATGCGGCCCAATTGGAGCAATCCAATTATCTTTGAATACATCTTTAATATATTCTAATTCTTTGCCTGACATATGAGGCGGTGATAAGTAAATCTTTTTCATAATTTTATTTTAATAGGGTTTCCATAAGCGGTGATTCCGTCTGGTAAATTTTTTGTAACAACTGAACCTGCACCAATCATACAATTTTTACCAATTTTAATATAAGGTAACACTACTGCGCCTGCCCCAATAAATGTACCTTCTCCGATTTCTACACCGCCACATAGTGTTGCATTAGGTCCTATAAAACTAAAGTCTCCTAAGATACAATCATGATCTACAGAAGCTGCTGTATTAATTATACAATGTTTTCCTATTTTAGTTCCAACCTGAATTACCGAACCATGTAAAATTTGAGACCCTTCACCAGGATTAATATTAGCATCAATTATGGCTGAGTTATGTGTTACTGTAATATAGCAATCATTACCTAATAATTCTGCTACCTTTTTTCTATTTTTATTATTACCAATTGCAATTATCCAATTGCCTTTAATATTATTATTATAAGGATCAAAGTCTCCTACTTCCTTTTCATAACTTTCATCATTCCAAAAATTTATTTGTTTTGAGTGAGTCTGTGATAAAATAGAATTAATAACATTGGCATGTCCTCCTTTTCCGTAAATATTAATCATTGCTTTCTCTTTTAAATTCTGGAACAATACTTTTCATTAATAGAAGTATCTTATAAAAATCATTTGATCTTATTTTAGATAGCTTTTCTATTTTAGGTATTAAAGTTTTAAAATCATATTCTTCATGATTTAATTTCATTATGTTACGATCATTCGTAGTTACCATATTTTCACCATCACATAATAGCTCTTCATATAGCTTTTCACCTGGTCTTAATCCTATGTGCTCTATCTTAGCATCGCTTTTAAAATGCTTAATAAGATTTATTGCTAAATGTTCTATGCTTACAGGTTCTCCCATATCAAACAGGAACACTTCTCCACCATTTCCTAATACACTTGCCTGTAATACTAATTGACATGCTTCAGGTATAGTCATAAAGTATCTTATAACCTCTTTATGAGTAACACTAACAGGACCACCACTTTTAATTTGTTTTATAAATGTTGGAATTACTGAACCTTCAGATCCTAAAACATTACCAAATCTAGTCACTATAAATTTAGTAGCTGATTTAGTTTCTAAAAACTGAGTATATAATTCTGCTATTCTTTTAGTAGCACCCATTATGTTTGTAGGATTAACTGCTTTATCAGTTGATACCATAACAAATTTGTCAACCTCGTTCATAAAAGAAATATCAGCAACATTCTTTGTTCCTAGAACATTTGTTTTAATTGCTTCAATAGGATTTGCTTCCATCATAGGAACATGCTTATAAGCAGCAGCATGAAATACTACATCAGGTTTAAAACTTTCAAACACTTCCTCTAGCCTATACTTATCTCTTACGTCACCTATTACATATTTAATATGAGATTTTGGATTTGATCTACTTATCTCTTGTTCTAAATGAAACATAGATGCTTCAGCATTATCAAAAACAGTTACTGATGAAGCATTAAAATTAACAAGCTGCCTTACTATTTCACTACCTATTGAACCTGCACCACCTGTAACAATGATTCTTTTACCTTTAATAAAATCTTTAATTAATTTAAGATCAGTTATTATAGGTTTGCGATTTAATAGCTTAGAATAGTCTAAATTCATATATTATTTATTTGAGACACTAACCAATCTAATTCTACTTGACTAGCAGAATCAGAAATAGCATTATCAGGATCAGGGTGAGTTTCAATAAATACTCCATCATATTCAAATATCTTAGCTGCTTGTGCATATTGTTTTGCTAACTTACGACTTCCTCCAGTTATACCTTCTCCAGCCATTTGAGTTGAGTGAGTACAATCTAAAATAACTTTGTCTGCAAATTCTTTCATTACATCTACACCTCTAAAATCTACAATTAATCTATCATAACCAAAATTAGAACCTCTTTCAGTTACCCATACTTCACAATTAGGATCAACCTCTTTAATCTTTGCAACTGCATGTTTCATTGCATCTGCAGATAACCATTGGCCTTTCTTAATGTTAATTATATTAAAGTTTTTTGCGCAGGCAATTAAAAGATCTGTTTGTCTACATAAGAATGCTGGTATTTGAATAACATCAACTACATCAGAAAGGGGTAGTGCTTGGTTAGGTTCATGGATATCAGTTACAATTTTAACATTAGGATAAGCTTCTTTAATACTTTGCATAATTCTAATACCTTCATCTAAACCTGGGCCTCTATCAGAATGTATAGAAGTTCTATTAGCTTTATCAAAAGAACCTTTTAAGTACCAATCTTTGCCTCCCATATAACCATCTAACGTTTTGGCTACCTCTAAAAAGTTATCCTCGTTTTCAATACTACAAGGACCGAGTATATATGTATAATTTTCCATAACTTATTTTATCCGTCACAACTAACGCAATCCTCCATTGCCTTTGCAGCAATATCTCCTCTTAGTACAGATTCAGTTCTCATATAGTATAAAGTTTTAATACCTTGCTTCCATGCTTCTAAATGAACTTGGTTAATCCATTTTGGGGTAGCTTCTTTAGGGAATGCTAAATTTAAACTTACTGCTTGGTCAACATATTGCTGTCTTACACCTGCTTGTTTTACTAGCTCTAATTGATTTATTTCCTTAAAGGTTTTAAATACATCTTTAAAAGGAACGCCTTCATGGAATTCAGGTACATCTTTACATTTCATCAATATACCTTTTAAGAAACACCAATCATCTAAAAATTTTAATCCTTGAACAGATCCACCATCAGCCATTATCTTATCCCATACTTTTTTATTATCATGGCCAATTTTATCAAGATATCCTTCTAATTGTTTATTCTTTCTAATAAAGGTTCCTTTAGCAGATTGATCAGTCCATATATTTGCAGGTACTGGTTCAATACCAGCAGATATACCTCCTGCTAATTTTGAATTAGATACTGTTGGGGCAACTGCTCTTAAATGAGTATTCCTAAATCCTGTATCTCTACACCATAGCGGTTCTCCATATTCCTCAGCAAGATCTCGGCTAGCCTTTTCACTTTCAATTTTAATTTGAGAAAATATATTACGAGTTTCATATTGTGCTTCTAACCCCTCGAAAGCGATTCCACGCTGCTGTAAATAAGTATGCCATCCTAATACACCTAAACCTAATGCTCTACCCTTTTCAGCAGATCTTACAGAGTTTTCAAAACCTTTTCTATATTTAGCTTTTTGTATAAATTCTTCAAGTACACCATCTAAAAACCATGTTGCATCATAAATAAGATTAGTATTTTTCCATTCATCATATCTAGAGAGATTAAGAGAACTTAAACAACATACAAAAGAATGATTTTCATCAGTGTGTAAAACAATCTCAGAACAAATATTAGTCATAAATACCTTAAGACCATTTCTCTTATAAGCTTCTGGGTTTTGTTTATTAACATTTCCTCTATACATTATATAAGGTTGCCCAGTTTGTCTTCGTTTTCTTTGAACGGCTGCATATCTTTTTCTAGATTCTGAATCACCTTCAATTACATTTCTCATAAACTTGTCAGAGATAATTACACATTGATTAGTATTTAAACATTGTCTATTAATATCACCCTTAGGTTCTCTTATTTCTAACCATTCCCAAAAATCACCATGTTCAATACTTAAGTTTGTGCTTGCTGCCCCTCTTCTTACTGCGCCTTGGTTTGTTGCAAGAATTGTAGAATCATTAATTTTAATAAAAGGTACTACACCATCACTTGTTCCATTGTCAGTTATATTAGATCCTGCTGGTCTAATTTGATTATGACTTACTCCTACACCACCTCCATGCTTTGCTAATAGCATAAGCTCTAGGTTCTTTTGGCCTATATCATTTATACTATCAGCTACATCTATACCAAAACAGCTTATAGGTAAACCTCTTTCAGATCCAGTATTACTTAACACAGGTGATGCTAGATTTAACCAGCCGTTCCAGATGTATTTCATAAACTTTTCTGCCATTTCTGGTTTCTTTAGTCTATTTGCTACTGTTGTAGCTACTCTCCAGTATGCATCCTTTGGAGTTTCTCCTGGTAAACAATACCCTCTTGATATTGTATTTAAATAAACATCAGTATGACCCCATTCTGGATAATCTACACCGCGTTCCCAATTTAATTCTTTTTCTATTTGATCTGCTGTCATTTCTTTTTATTTTTAATTATTACCAAATATCATCCCAATCATCACCTTCACCTGCTTTTGCATAATCAGTTGGTCTAATAGCAAAAAAGTCAGTATGAGTATGCCCACCTGTTAAATGATAAAACCAATCTAAAGCATCGGCAGATTTTTCATCATATTCAAATATTGGATCTAATCCTAATTCTTGTAATTTTTCGTTTGTTCTTCTATAAATAAAATTCTTTAAATCATACGCTTTTAAATTTTCAATATCACCCATTTCAAAAATCTTATCAATATAATCATGCTCCATGTCTACCATTAACTTCGCAGCTTCATAAATAGATTCTTTAACATCATTTCTCAATTCTTTATCCTCAGAGCACATATGATTAAATAACCTACATCCCATTTTAGAATGTAATGATTCATCTCTCACGGACCATTTCATTTGTTGTCCTATTCCTTTTAAAAGATTTCTCATTTGAAAACTATATAAAACTGCGAATGAACTATAAAGAGATACACCTTCAGCAAATGCAGAGAATATTGCAAGACTCCTGGCTACTTCTTTTCTTGCATCTTTACTTTCCAATAAATCTTTATCTGTATAATCAGCTTTAGTTGACATTAAGAAATCAAATTTATCAGCCATTGAAGGTTCATGTAAAAATGCAGTATAATCTTCAAGACCTAATGTTTCATTTAAATAACTATAAGCAACTGCATGAATAGTTTCTTGTGAACCAAACATCATTGCCATTTGTCTTATCTCATGTTTAGGAAACCATTTTGTAACCATTCCTGTCCAATAATCAGATACTGCACATTCAGTTTGAGCGAATCCTAAAAGAATATTTCCTACTAAGTTTTTTTCGTGTGGTTTAATATTTTCATTCCAATCTTTTAAATCTCCTTGCATTGAAATTTCAGTATGTAACCAAAATGCTTGTGCTTGTGGTAACCAGCCATCCAAATAATATTCCGGATATTCAAAAGGTTTGTATTCAACTCGGTTGGTGAAAAGTTTGCTCATAGTTTTTTATTATTTTAGACAAAACATGCAACTCAGGATAATTGGTTGCATGTCGTTAATTAGTATTGTTTTTTATTTATTCTAGTTAAGACGTGAGTTTTAATCATTGTCTTGTTTTTTTAACACCTGCTCTAAATCATATGCTTTTTGTTGTAACCTAAATGATTCTTTCTTGTATTCTTTTCTTTGACTATATAATCTACTTAATACATCTTTTAGTATTGATCTCTCAGTACTATAAACAGCACCAGTAACAGATACGATCCTATCATCACCTACTTCTTTTTCTCTATTCTCAGGTTTTACCTTTTTAATAAAACTTTCTGGTGATACGTTTAACTGTCTCATAATAGAAGGATATAGAGAAGCAAAATCAAATGCAGCTACAGCATTATGCATTCCTGTTTTTGGTTCTTTTACAAAAGCTCCTTCAAAACCTTCACGCTTTGCAGGCCTGGCGTTTGGATCTTTTGCCATTACTAAATCTCTAGTTAAAAATTCTTTAGCTAATAAAGCTTCTGTAATTGCAACTGGTGATGCGGCTTTAAATATACTTATTTCAGTCATATGAGCTATTGTTAAAGCAATTTCCATTGTTTTAATTTTTTCATGAATTAAATATACTAATGCTGTATCTACTGCATTATAAAAAATGTATTTAGGATAATCCTTTACAAACATATCTTGTATAGTACCTTCATACTTAATTTTGCGAATTCCTACAACTGCTTCACCTACTGTATCTAATTTTAAATCTTCTTTAATATCAACAGTCCTATCCCATTTTGCATAAATATCTAAATAATCCATTACACCTACATGGCATGGAAATTCATGTTTTCCAAAAGTTCTACCAATAGGAGATGATATAGAAGGATCAATACCTAACTTTTTACAACGATTTACAATATACTGCCAATCAAATTGAATGTAATTCCAACCAGTCATCATTGAGAATTTCTTAACAAAAGTATCTAAGAAAGTATATAACATATCATATTCATTCTTAAAACATTTAAAGATAAAAGAAAATTCTTCGCCTATTGATTTAAAATGCTCATCAATTTGTTTTTGTATTTTAGCTTGTGTTTGTTTATCTAAGTCCTTTGTAGCTAAAACTATACATTGTTTTTCTGGTGTTACTATACAGATTGCAGTTACTGGGTTTGGTGCCTTACTTGGTTCAGGAAATGAATCAGTTACCTCAACTTCAATATCTACAAAAAATGTTCTTGGAAAATGATAACCGAATATTAGTTCTCTATCAGAGAATGATAGTTGCTCCATATACTCCAATACCCTATATTTATTTAAATATCTAGACCTTACTTTTTTAACAGGACGGCCATCCCAGTTTTTAATTTTAGGATCTGCTTTAGTATCTCTACTATCACAAACTTCCCAGTTAAACATATCTTCGGTTTGAAGATCATAAGTTTTAAATCTAGTCTTTCCGTCAAGATTAAAATAAGATACCCATAATTCTCTGTCCTCTTGTGTAATGTCTAATAGCATATTTTTATTTTTATAGGTATATAATTAATAATTGTTTTTTTGTCGATCCCAGTTTTCTTCATTCTTTGAAAGGTAGTAATTATAAAATTCATCAGAGGTTACTCCGATTGCTAATCCTGCATTAAATACAAAATGCATTACGTCAACCCATTCCATTTTTAATTCTTTTAAATCACCAGGTGTTAAATCTGATAATTTTTGTTTTCTGATTTCGGGATTTTTAGATTTCCAAGGTTTCCATGCAGCATTACCTGCACCATCTTCGATTCCTCCAACTGCATCTACCATTTCATGTAACTCATCAATGATTGCATGATTATTAACCATTAAGAAATCAATTAGATCTCCAATGTTAAAATCTTTAAAAGGTTTCTTTCCTTGTTTTTCAAAATACATATTTTGTGTATTTTCCTGAAGTCGATAAAGATCACGCAATGAACATGCATTTACATCATAGCCTTTTTCTTCATAGTAATCTTTTATAGTAAGATCCTTACATTTATTGTCAGTGTTTGCCATACTCTTTTTGATTTATTTTTATATAGCTAAAATGTAAGTTTGTTTTATTTTTGTTTAGAGATATGTTCTAACATTTTAATGTTCCATTTAGGATCAAACCAAAACCTTCTTCCGTTCTTATCCATGATATGCCCCATGTTTTTATTGTTATAACATTTAATGAATCTTTCAAACTTTTCTTTATCTGATTGCCACGGATTTTCCCAATCCTTTAATTGTCCTCCACCTAATGAATAAGCTTTTCTTGGTATAGTTGTACATAATTCTAATACCTTTGGGCAATTGTCTATAACTTCTCTAGCATCCATAAAAGGATTTACTTCAGGTAGCCTATATAAGATCTCAGCTCTAAGATAATTACCAATACCATTAAAATATTTTTGATTCATTAATACTAAATGAATAGGTTGATCAAATACTCTTTTATCTAAATTCTTTAATATGTTATATTTAAACTCATCAGCTTCAGTAGTAGGATCTGGGCCACGGTTTGTGCTCCATGTTTCACCAGCTTTCCATTTACCAAATCTCCTTACATCAACAAATGATAATGTAGTTCCATCCTTTCTATAAAATTTTAAATGAGCATGCTTTGGTTCTTGGCCAGTATTTGTTAATTTAAAATGACCGCTCATACCCATTGACATTCTAAGAGGAGTAGTTTTGCCACCTTCTTTAATGTATAATATTAATTCTTTTCCTCTACTCTCTGCAGATAAACCGAAATAACCCTTAGGGCTCTCAGGTGTAATACAATGAGTTCCTTTGTGAGCAGGGTTTTTTTCAATTTTTGTATAATGAATCATAGGACCTTCACCGTGGCTACATTCATTTATATAATCTGCTGTTAATCTAAGTTCTGCTAATTCTGGCATATGTTAATTATTAAATCCTTTTATATGGATATTTAGGTTTGTTAAAAGTTCAGGAGTTCTTATTCCACTCCGGTTAATACTATCAAGTATTTTTTGTTCAGATTTTAAAATCCATGCTATTTTAAAATTATCTACTAGTATTTTATAGATAGGGATTACGAGATCAAGATTATCTAGTTTATAAAGCTTTTTTGCTATTTGAGATATAGGGACAATATGCTCTAAATGAAATATACCATTTTTTCTACCAATATCTTTTAAACCACTTTTATTTGTTTGTTCTCTCCATGTAATCCACTTTAGCTTTTCTGCAGGATCATCTATATCTAGTTTAATAGCTTCTTGTAGAGCGGCGCTCGAATACATATAAGGGAGTCCTAATTCTTTAGGGGTATTACTATAAAACCTGATAAGTCTTGTTACAGTGTACTTAATCTCTTTATCATCAGGATTATCTTTAATCCATTTCAATAAAGGTTGTAATGTTTTGGCATATAAAATTATTTTCTCTATCATATTAACCTTTCATAATTTTAATTGCATTACGAATAGTTCCATTTACAGATTGAACAGTAATATTTAATTGCTTTGCAATTTCAATAGTTTTCATTTCATTACAATCGATACCAAATTTCATTTTAATAATTTCTTGTTGTCTTGGTTTAAGTTTACCTATTAAGTTTTCTATCTTATGCTTAAGGTGAGATTCTTCGTGGGATTGTTCAATATGAGATTCATAAGTACCTTGATATGTTGGATCCAATTCAGATACTTTAGGACCTATATCAGGGATATGGGTTTTATGAGCAGGTACTCTAATTGTTCTACTCTTATTATTTAATGCTTGTCGGATTGTAGCCTTAATCCATTGAGCAGCGTATGTAGAAAATTTAGCACCTTTTGTAGAATCAAATTTATCTCTTGCTCTACATAATCCGATTGTACCTTCATGGATTAGATCTTCTAGTTGTAATCCCATACCTTGATATTTTTTAGCAAGATGTACAACTAATCTCATATTAGATAATACAGGATCAGCTGAATTAATGTTTTTTGCAATGTCTTTGTAAAGTAATGTGTTCATATAGTTTCCGTTTTTTGTTTTATTATTAATATATAAATATAATCAATTCTATGCGATTCCGGCCATAAATTCTTGTTAATTTAGAAAAAGTTATTAACAATTTTAATTATAGTCATAATAGATATCCATAACCTTTTCTCTTTCGGTTTTAGTAAGATTAAATACAGATTTATTTGGATACAGTTTGTTTGCGATCATTATTAGTTGTGTACTATTCATGGTTTTTAGTTTTTTAATTATATTATAAATATAATCAATTTAATTGGGATTCGTACCAAGATTTCTTGTTTTTTTTAAAAATTTTTATTTATTTTCATTTCATGCCATTCATCTGCAAACCAGCACATTATTTCTTTTTCTTTTTTGAGCATGCTCTTTGCTATGGCAATTGCATATTTTAATCCTTCTCGTGTATTTTTATGACACAGCTCGGATTCTAATTCTTGTATAAGTTCTTTTAATGGAGTTTTAATTTTGTTCATAGTATGTTATATTGATATATTGTTATATTAATATAATTACATACTTTCGGGAGAATTTACAGGAATTTCATAATTATTTTAGAAATTGTTAATAACTTTCACTATTATCCAATAAGATCAATAATCTTACGATTTTTTGTTATCTTTTCTCTGTTAGTTAAAAACCATTCAAGATCTGAAAGGTTTGGATCCCCAATTAAACCAGCTTCTTTTCTAATAGCTGATAATTCTTTTCGGATTGCTGATCTGCGGTTAGTTATTTGCAGCTCTTCTTGTTGTTCATAGTACTTACTTATAGAATCACTCATAGATTGATTTATTATTATATGTAATAAATCAGAAATGTTTTAAGTTAATATTGAGATTCTTCTTTTACAATTTCTATTGCTCTGACAAGCTTGTCATAATCTACAGGACATTTAAGATCTAACCCTGCCTTTGCTGTAAATTTAATATAAGCATCACCTTTAACATAAAGAAGTAAAGTTGGTGCCATTCTAATTCTGAGTTCTTTCTTTAGCTTAGGAGATGTTGCAATATCAACTCTATAGTATTTAACTCCGTCTAACTTATCAATTTTAGCCCAATCCTTAAATGCATTATCTTTATTAAACTCTGCATAAAATTCTACAACAATAACATCATGATCTGCGTGATCTTCATATGCACCATAACCAGTAACCTTTTCTTCGAAGGTTTTATCTGATACCCATTTTAAGAAGTTACGCTGATCTTGTGAAAATGCAATTGTGTTTAGCAATAAACATATTATGATCAAAAGATTTTTCATATTACCTTTGTTTTTGTAATTCATAAAGACGTTTATCAATTTTTTCTAATTCTTCTAATATAGATTCTACATCATCTTGTGTATCCATAATGGTTTGTCTAATTAATTCATCTTTTAGGTCATATTCTATACGTTCTATAGGAGGCTTAGGTAATTTTCTAGCTTCTTCTATATCTGCCTGTAATACAAACCACATACTGATAACAGTTGCCATTGCTGCACCTAATGCTAAAAGAGTTTTTATACTAACTTTAAAATCTATGTTTTCATTTAATTCCTTTGCCATTTTATCTAAATGTATAATTTAAGCCAAAAGTTGTTTGATATAATTTGCTATCCCACATCTTTGAAAATTCACCTTCTACAAATACACCAAGATTTCTGTTAACTTTAAATCCTAATGAAGTACCAAATGAATAATCTGACCATTGTTCTAACTCAGCATCCTGTATTAGTCCACCTCTACCCCAATTATTTCTATTTAAATAACTGAATTCTTCTTCACCAGCAATATATGTATGAAGTGGTAAAATATAATTTGCATATGCATGTACCCAAAATCTATTTTCATAGTGATAAAAATCAACACCTATTATAGGGGCTACCTCCATCCAAGGATCTAACAAGTCCCATGCTTCACCATTAAAACGATTCATTAAGCCAGGCATTACTGATTCTCTAAAATCTAAATCTGAATGAGCTACTTGATTTCCATCTGCATCTACCCAACACCAATCTTGTGTTGTAGTTTCTCCTCCAGTATTATAATCTGTACTTGTTTGTGTATAAAAAATATCAGTATATCCATACTCTCTTCCTAATTGATACCATTGATTTACAGGATTTCCAAATTGATCTGTTTCATTTAACCAAATTTCTACAGGATTATAACCGTATGCTCTTTCATGACCTCTTAATATAGCTCCAGCTGATATACTGAATTTTTCTCCTATTGGTAACCTAGCTCTTACCTCAGCTGAACTATAGTTTAAATTAATTTTACCAACTTCTCTGGTCTGTACTTTTACTATGTGATGTTTTCCTGTGTGCTTTATAAAAAATCTATAGTTAGTAAAATCCTCTCCACGCCATCTCTCTTTTTCAAAATGAAATTGATACTCTAAACCAGGTAAAGCTGATGTTGGTGCAGAGAATGTCAATTGCTCCTCAGTTCCATCATAAAAGTTTTTAGGTTTTCTTTCATAATTAAATCTTGCAAGTTTTCTAATTCCAAAACCGTATCTATAATCAAAAGGATAGACTGGTGTATTATCTACTACATCTGGGATTGAGTATAGACTCCCGTCTGGGTTAGTTCTTAAAAAATATGTAGGTTCAGTAGCCTCAATAGAATTACTTATATCACCAGCGCCGTATATTGTACCATACTTTAAAAAATCTTGATATAGATTAGAAAAGAAAGAATCATTTTGAGCACTCGCATTAGTTGATGTTAACATAACTAATCCAATTAAAATGTTAATTAGGGGTTTCATAAAATTAGAACTATTTTTAGTATTTATTTTAAACTCAAGATTTTTTTTATTAAAATATCATTATTTTAATATTAAAATATTTAATACTGTAGTTATTAAACAAAAAAGGCTAGCATCAGCCAGCAGTTCATTAAAAGATGTTTAAACTTCTTTAGTTATATTATATAAGGTAAATATTTAAGTGTCTTAGACTCTTAATTTTTTAATCCATTTAATAGATTGTTTACATAATTCATATTCTTCAGCTTCTTCGCATCTAACTAAATTAGTTTCTAATGCTTCAAGAAATCCAGATTTTTCAACTGATAAATCTAATTCTACGTTTTTAAGCATACCTACTATAACTTTATCAGCACCTTGTTCTAGAGCTGAAATTACAGATTTAGTTACTTCAACTGAAACTTCATGAGCTCTCTTTTGAGCCTCTATTTCTAAATCCTCTATACTGTCAGAATTAAATTCTATCATTATTTAAACCTTTTTTAATTTGATTACATATATGGCATTTTTCATATTCTTCATCTTGTGAAAAAACTTCTATCATATTACCAAGCATAGTATTTACTTGGTCAATATTTAGTACTTTAGTTTTAATTAAGCTATTTACAGCTAAGATAGAATCACTAATATCCAAGGTCTCAAAATCATTATAGAATTTGTTTGCCTGCTCTCTTGCCCATATTTCTTGATCTTCTTTCATATCTGCCATTGCGTGTAGTTTTGCGATTTCATCCATTTCAATATCATGATCATTAGGATCAAATCCATCGTCTGGGTTTTGGTTTAGCCAATCGTCTATCATAGTGTTTATTTTATAGTTTATTTATTTAAATAAATTATAACAAAAAAAGATAAGAGTTGAAAGATATACTAGAATTAAATTATAGAGCCGCTTTTGATAGTAGTACCTGCCTCTATTAAAGAACCTTCTGTAATAGTTACATTATCACCTATAGTTACATTATCTTTGATTATGCAATTTATATCAATAATTGTACCTGCTCCAATATAAACTTGATTACCAATAACAGTAGTTGGTCTAATTAAAGATCCTGGGCCCACTACTAAACCATCACCTACATTAACCCCAGTTAAGTCATCAAGACCTTTAAACAAAGTATCAAATACTGTAGTATCTGCATTTAAATAATCAGTAGCAACATCTGCTCTGTCATCACCACTTTCTTCTGCAATAATCCAAGGTAGGTCCTGTGCTTCACTGTAATTATTTGAATCATATTGAGCATATTCACCATCTTGTAATAGAGAAGTTATTTTAACAGCCCAGTCAGTGTTTCCGAAAATATTTATTGTTGCTATCATTATTAGTATTAATTTGTTTATATATCTTATTTAATAAATTTAAAGTATGCAAGGACAGCTGTTGTTATTAATTGTACTACAGCCCATATAGTTATGGCTTGTGTTTTAAATGTTTTTAATTCAGCTACATCTTTAACTGTATATCTTAATTGGCTAGGGGAAGCAACCTCATCTACTGCTTGTTTCCACTTCCAAAGCTCTTTAGCAAAGTCTTCCTTTACTTTAAGTTCAGCTATTTCTCTTTTTAAATCTTGGATTTCACTATTAAGATTTGTTATCCCATCATTCAGTCTTTCCAATTCTGCAATTACAAGTTTAGAATATTCATTCCAACCATTCTGTTCTCCGTTAGCCATTATTAAGGATTTGTTTAATCTTCTTTATTTTAGTTGTGTCATTCTTAATTCTTTTATCTTCTAAGACTGATTTAATGCAACTCAAATGTTTTTTAATATCAACATCACGATCAGTCAAGTTATCAACCAATTCTTTTAAATCCTTTATACACGAAGGCTTTGATGTTAATGAGTCCATTTTTATTTTTTATTTATTCTTTTAATAACATGAGTTGGTTGATCAGGTTGTGCTGATTCCCAAACTTTTTTAACTGTACTTCTTATTTTGGCAACTGTAGTTTGCCTCTCCGTGTTTTTCTCTTTAGCCTTACCGCAACCACAACCCATAGTTTACCATTTATTTTTCGGACAACTTTCAGTTGACCACTTAGCTTTTTTACTTAAGTAACAACCACATATACAGCATTTATTACCACATCTAGAAGTACACTGTTCACATATAGCCATCCTATTGTTATATTTATCAGTTGTTACTTGATCTCCCCAAATAACATATTTAAATAAAGCTATTATAAATCTAATTACTTTCATATATAATTATATTATCCTTCACATATTGCTACCGCGTACGTTGTACCATTATTTAAGGTATATGTAACACATCCTGATTTAGTATCAACATTAGCTGATTTAATACCAGAACCATTACCTCCATTTACTGTTACTAACCAGTTTGGTCCTACTGCTCCTTGAGCTCCAGTTCCTCCAGTATTACCCGCCGCTCCTTGAGCTCCGGTGTTACCATTAGATCCATTGTTACCAGCAGCACCTTGAGCTCCATTTTTACCATCTCCTCCATTATTACCAGCGGCTCCTTGAGCTCCAGTATTACCATTATTACCTGCTGCACCTTGAGCTCCAGTGTTACCATTAGATCCATTGTTACCAGCAGCACCTTGAGCTCCATTTTTACCATCTCCTCCATTATTACCAGCGGCTCCTTGAGCTCCAGTATTACCATTATTACCTGCTGCACCTTGAGCTCCAG
>Ga0307489_10000101_pt1 | contig 42324 bp, 54 predicted proteins | sample SB12metaG_FD_202247 | JGI IMG/M metagenome (GOLD analysis project Ga0307489, IMG submission 202247) | Sea-ice brine microbial communities from Beaufort Sea near Barrow, Alaska, United States - SB 1.2 | ecosystem: Environmental > Aquatic > Marine > Coastal | place: USA: Alaska | collected... | reverse complement strand
TCATGGGCTTTATATAATATAGGTCGTTTAGCTATTCAGCAAATTCAACGTTTATCACGATCACGTTAATTTTCGTAATTTAAAACGAGAATAGAAAAATCTTAGTCATATTTGACTTTAAAAATAAAAATAATTCAATTTTATAAACTATAGTTCAAATTAACAAATAACAAAATTATGTCTCATAATGTTAAAATTTACGATACATGTATTGGCTGTACACAATGTGTAAGAGCATGTCCTACAGACGTATTAGAAATGGTTCCATGGGATGGCTGTAAAGCTGGCCAAATTGCTTCATCACCTCGTGTTGAAGATTGTGTTGGGTGTAAAAGATGTGAAACTGCTTGTCCTACGGACTTTTTAAGTGTTCGAGTATATTTAGGTGCAGAAACAACTAGAAGTCTAGGATTAGCATATTAAATTGATTAAAAAAAATAAAAGAAATTAAAATTTCTTTTATTTTTTTTTAATCAATTTGACTTTGATTTCCAAGATTGACGGTTGTTGCATTTTTATAGAAAGAAAATATCAACTAACTTTCAAAATAAATATTGTATTTAATCATAAAAAACTCTATCTTAAGTTTATTTGACTCACTTTTGTTAATTAGGCTAATTCTTTAAGATACCCAACCATAACTATGCAGTCCTTTTCCTAAGAAGTTTACTCCTAAATAACAAATCCAAATGACAAAAAAGCCTAGGCCACCCAAAATAGCTGTTCTTTTACCTTCCCAACCTTTCGTGATCCGGGCATGTAAATAAGTAGCGAAAACTAACCATGTAATTAATGCCCAAGTCTCTTTTGGATCCCAACTCCAATATGTACCCCACGCTTCATTTGCCCAAACTCCACCTGAAATAATACCAATGGTCAGAAACGGAAATCCTAACCCAATTATTCGATAACTCCAATTATCTAAACTTTGTAAAAGTTTTAATTTACCAAGTTCTGAGATTTCAGTTGACGGAGCTGCTACTTTAACTTCATAATAATCTAACATAATATTATAAAGTGGCAATGATGAGTCATCAATAATTTTTAAATCAACATCTTTATATTTTGAAATTACTAAGAATAGAATACATAATAATGAACCCATTATTAAAGTAGCGTAGCTTAGTAGCATCATACTAACATGCATCATTAACCAATTAGATTGTAATGCTGGAACCAATGGACTTGACTTCTGCATTTCCGGTGTTAACGTTAAATTTGCAAATCCATTTATCAATAAGGTTACAGGTATTAAAATTGATCCGATTAACTTACTTTTTGTTTTTGTTTCAATGTACAAGTAGATAGTTAGTAACATCCATGTCAAAAATAGCAATGATTCATAGAGATTACTTAGAGGAAAGTAACCAGCTACAATCCAACGAGAACAAAGAATGAAAAATAGGATTATATTGGCACTTATCGTACTAAATCTGCCTACTTTTGCTAATAAAGATGAATCACTAAACAATGATAAATTAACCCAGTACGTTATCATCGCAAATAATAGAATTCCAAAAACTATGTTTGATGAAAAGTTTTGAATTTCATTCCAATCCATGAAATTTCTCCAATAAATTTTTTTATATAAATTATCTTCTAGTATACTATTTTACTAAAAAAGTAGTTGATTTTGGCTATTTCTTAATTTTATTTATTTCATCTTTTGATATCCAAATTATATTTTAGTAATTAAAAAAAAAAAAATTTATAATTGACATTAATTTCTATTTCGAAGTAGTATAAGTTTAATCTTGATGAAATTAAAATACTATGTCATTACTAAGAAAATATGAAATAATGATTCTTTTAACAGAAGAATTTAATGATAGTGAATTGAAAACTTGGGTTTTCAACTATGCAAAAAACTTGAGAAAATTTAGTGTTTGTGATATCTCTGTTATTTCTCGTGGCAAGCATAATTTAGCTTACCCCATTGATGTTAAAACAAAAGGTAATTATATCCAATTTAATTTTTCAAGTATGCCAAAATACATTAGTAATTTTTCGAAAATTTTAAAAATGGATTCTAATGTCTTAAGATTTTTGGTCTTCAATAAAAAAGCCTAATTTTTATTAAAATATCTTAATAAAATAATTTGTAATTAGAGAGAAGCTATGCTAATATGTCACTAGTTAATATATCTTCAGTAGCTCAGTGGTAGAGCAATCGGCTGTTAACCGATGGGTCGTAGGTTCAAGTCCTACCTGGGGAGTACTTACAATTAATATATACATTAATGAAACAAAATTTAGATAAATTAAAAATCGGAGATAAATTTTTTAATTCTCGATTAATGTTAGGAACTGGCAAATACAAGACACCTACTAGTGCAATTGAAAGTATTGAAAGTAGTGAATGTGAAATTGTAACAGTAGCCATTCGACGATTACCGACTGATCTAAAAAATGATAATACAAATTTTTTGAACAGATTAGATTGGGAGAAACTTTGGCTATTACCTAATACAGCCGGCTCACAAACAGCTGAAGAAGCTATCCGAATGGCTTTCTTAGGTCACGAATTAGCATGTCAAATTGGGCAAGAGGACAACTTTTTTGTTAAACTCGAAGTTATTTCTGATCCAAAATACTTATTACCTGACCCTATCGGGACATTGAAAGCTGCCGAATTTCTTATCAAGAAAGGATTCACTGTTCTACCATATATAAATGCGGATCCTATGTTAGCATTACACTTAGAAGATTTAGGTTGTGCAACTGTTATGCCGTTGGGATCTCCTATTGGCTCAGGACAAGGCTTAAATAATTTAAGAAATATACAAATTATTATCGAGAACGCTAATATTCCAGTAATTGTTGATGCGGGAATTGGAACACCTAGCGAAGCAACGAATGCAATGGAATTAGGAGCTGATGGTGTTCTTTTAAATACTGCTGTTGCTCAATCGAGAAATCCATCCCAAATGGCTTCTGCCATGAAATTAGGTGTTCAAGCTGGGCGTTTGGCTCATTTAGCAGGACGAATGGAAAAAAAATATTATGCTAGCGCAAGCTCACCCCTAGAGCAAATTAGTAAACTATTTTAAAAATTAAATAAAATCTAATTTTTAAGATAGTTTATCGATATCTTGAACAATGAAAATACATTCATTTAAAATTTGTAGATCACAACTGTGATCTACAAATTTTAAATAAATTAATTTTTTATCTTTTATTTAGCCTTCTTTCTAAAGAATCTAGCTGCTCGTCCACCAACTGCAGATTTTGATTCATCACTGCTTGATCCAAAATCTCCATCTTGTGGATCGAAGTCATTTGTATCAGTAGAATCAATTTCAGATTTTGATTGATCTGAACCATCATCAGAGTTAGATAAAGTTGCTACTGTTGAATCTATATCATCTTTTGATTCTTCCAATAAATTAGGATCCACATCACTAAAATCGACTTCGACTTCTAATTCATTTGTGTAAGTCATTAGTGTTCCTTCTACCTTCTTTCTACGAACATGAATTTTCGTATTAGGATATAAGGTTTTTGATAAACATTGCTCAGCAAGTGTATCCTCTAAATACTTCATGATCGCTCGACGTAATGGACGAGCCCCATAAAGTGGATCATAACCTTCATCAGTTAAGAAGGCTTGAACAGACAATTCAACAATTAAATTAATTCCTTTCTCTTTTAATCGCTTTTGTACTGATCCGATCATTAATTCACAGATTTCCCAAATATCAATCCGTGTTAAATGATTGAAGACAACAATTTCATCGACACGATTTAAAAACTCTGGTCTAAAGAAGTTTTTTAATTCATCCATTACTAATTTTGTTACACGCTGGAAAAGTTCTGGATCTTTAATTGGTTCCGGTACTGGTTCCCAGCCAATAACTGCATCTGGTGTTATTTTAAAACCTTTCCCACCTTGGTCTGTCTTAGGTTTAATACCACTTTCTCTCTCGATAATTTTGGAACCCAAGTTAGTTGTCATGATGATTAAAGTATTAGTAAAATCGATTAGTCTACCTTTTGAATCCGTTAATCGACCATCATCTAAAATTTGTAATAATAAATTAAACACATCTGGATGGGCTTTCTCAACTTCATCTAATAATACAACAGAATAAGGCTTAGAACGAACTGCTTCCGTTAATTGACCACCTTCATTATAACCTACATAACCCGGTGGCGAACCGATTAATTTAGCTACTGTATGTTTCTCCATATATTCTGACATATCTAAACGAATCATACTTTCTTCGCTTCCGAACATATACTCAGATAAAGCCTTTGTTAACTCGGTTTTCCCAACACCAGTTGGTCCAGCGAATATAAAACTTGCAATTGGTCGATTCGGGTTTCGTAAACCTACTCGTGCTCGTCTAATTGCTTTTGAAACTGATATAACCGCTTGTATTTGACCAATAATACGTTCGTGAATTGAGTCTTCCATTTTCAATAATCGAGCTGATTCTGATCCTGTAATTTTTGTAACAGGAATGCCAGTCCAATTTGAAACTACATCAGACACATCAGTCTCGGTAACCATATCAACATCTCTACGACTAAAACCACGAGCTTCACTAGTTAATGCCGATTGTTTCATAATTCGAATATGTGTTCGAACTTCCATTTCATGGTCTAATAGCTGTTTAGCAGCTTCAAAATCGTGTTCTTTAATACAATCTTCTTTATCTTTGATTGTTTCTTGCAATTCATGCATTAAACTTCTTAAGCCTAACGGTAAACGTCTATTTTCTAAGCGAACTCGTGCACCTGCTTCATCTAAAACATCAATCGCCTTATCGGGTAAATATCGATCAGATACATATTTGTCAGCTAAAATTACCGCTTGTTCTAAAGCTTTGTCATGATAACTTAAGGTATGATGTTGTTCGAATTTCGAGCGTAAACCACGTAAAATTTCAATCGTAGTACCGACACTTGGCTCTTCAACACGAACCGGTTGGAATCTTCTTTCTAAAGCAGGATCTCTCTCAATATATTTCCGGTATTCATCATTTGTAGTTGCTCCAATACATCGGAATTTGCCTCGTGCTAAAGCGGGTTTCAATATATTTGCTGCATCTACAGCGCCTTCTGCTGCACCAGCACCAACTAGCGTATGAATCTCATCAATTACAATAATAACAGCAGAATCATTTTGAGCTTCTTCAACAATTCTTTTTAGTCTCTCTTCGAATTCACCACGGTACTTCGTACCAGCTAATATAGATCCAAGATCCAAAGCCATAATAAGACTTCCATCTAAAAAGTCTGGAACTTTTTCTGTTAGAATTAACTGAGCTAGGCCTTCAGCAACGGCTGTTTTACCAACACCGGGTTCACCGATTAGAACTGGATTGTTTTTTGTTCGTCTAGCTAAAACAGCGATAACGTCATCAATTTCCTTTTCACGTCCAATAACAGGATCTAAATTCCCATCAATTGCTTCTTTAGTAACATTTTCCGCATATTCATCTAAAGTAGGAGTTGGACTACCTTTTTTCTCACGTTCTAACAAGAATTTTTCAGCCTGTGTTAAAGGACGTAAAATTTCTTCTTGTGTTTCTTCTATATAAGTTAAGATCAAATTCCGTAACTTATGTATGTCGACATTCAATTTATCTAATGTCCGCATTGCGACACCGTCCGACTCAGCAATAAGTGCTAATAAAATATGCTCAGTTCCTACAAAGTTTTGACCTAAATCTTTCCCTTCATGGACTGCCATTTCTAAAACTCTCTTTGCTCGTGGAGTAAAAGGAATTTCCGATGCTACAAAGCCAGTCCCTCTGCCAATGTATAATTCAATCTCTTTACGAGCTTTTTTTAATGTAACTTTTAATTTTTTTAAAGCTCTTGCTCCAATTCCATGTCTTTGTCCAATAACACCTAATAAAAGTTGTTCTGTACCTACAAAGTTATGACCCATTCGTCTTGCTTCTTCCTGAGATAGCATAATAACTTTTATGGCACCTTCAGTAAATTTCTCAAACATAGTTTTCTTATTAAATTTTGAAGAGTTTCGATTCTATTCACTTTAACTTATATTATACGTCAATTCTAATCTAAAATTTTATAACAGAATTGTTAGACAATATACTATACTCCATAAAAAGACTTAGAGTAATTTATATAAACGGCGGTATGGCCAAGTGGTAAGGCAGTGGATTGCAAATCCTCGACCCCCAGTTCGAATCTGGGTGCCGCCTTATAAATATTAAACTATAGTATTGTTTTTAGACTTACAAGTGCTTATTCTGTTGGTTATAGACTAGTCTATGAAGATAGAATCAACTTCAATTAAATGATGAAGATTTATCAGGGAATGTGGTGGAATTGGTAGACACGACGGACTTAAAATCCGTTGCCTAGTGATAGGCGTGAGGGTTCAAGTCCCTCCGTTCCCAGTCAAAAATTATGAAACTGTATTTTGAACTGCAACACTATTATAAAATTTTTTTTAATTTAATTACAATGCATTATTTAAAAATACTCTACTAAATACTAAAAGAATTTTTGTTATTAAAATATGAAATATAAAATATTATAAAGTTTCGTGTCGTTTTGTAACTTGTTAAACCAATAATAACGATTGCGTGAATCGATAAATCAATATTTCGTATTTTCAATATAATCTTGGTTTTGATCTTATTAAAAATTAACCAATACAATTAGATTGTATTGATTAATTTTTAAGATATGTATCATAAATAGAAGTTTATTCTATTTATGATAAACATATACGGTAAAAAACTCCGGGAGGTAAATCAGCTTCTGACAATAAGTCAAAAATAGGGACCTCTGAGTCATAATATATTTCCAGAATTCGCTTGTGAACTCTAATTTCAAAATGCTCTCTTGAATCTTTATCTACGTGAGGTGATCGTAATACGCAATAAATACGTCTACGAGTCGGTAACGCAATCACCCCAATTGAGTTTAAAGAAGTATTTTGTAAAATGTTAACTATTTTTTGGCATGAAGAAACTAAAATTTCGTGATTAAACGATTCTAATCTTACTCGAATTTTTGCGTTTGTTTTTGTTTCCATAAAATTTTTTAATTATTTAACAATTTTAGAAACTACACCTGCTCCAATCGTTCGGCCACCTTCGCGGATCGCAAATCGCATACCTGCTTCAATTGCTACAGGATAAATTAATTCAGCTGTCATTTTAATACGATCGCCTGGCATTACCATTTCAACGATTGTACCATCATCTGCAGTAAATTGAGTAATTGCACCCGTTACATCAGTTGTTCGAACATAGAACTGTGGTCTATAACCTGTAAAGAATGGTGTATGACGGCCACCTTCATCTTTGGTTAAAACGTATACTTCTGCTTCAAACTGTGTATGTGGAAGGATTGTTCCAGGTTTAGCTAGTACCATACCACGTTCAATATTTTCACGTGTAACACCACGTAATAAGATCCCAACATTATCTCCAGCAAAGCCTTCGTCTAATGTTTTTTGGAACATTTCAATCCCAGTAATTGTTGTTGTTTGCGTATCGCCGACACCAACAATCTCAACATTCTCACCAACTTTCACAATACCACGTTCAATACGACCTGTCGCTACGGTACCACGACCAGTAATTGAAAATACATCTTCAATAGCCATTAAGAACGTTTTTTCAGTATCACGTTCAGGTGTTGGGATATACGCGTCAACAGCATCCATTAACGCATAAATTTTATCAACCCACTTGTCATCACCACGCTTAATCTCTGGGTTTGAAGTAATTGCTTCGATTGCTTGTAGCGCTGATCCAGGACAAATTGGAATATCATCACCTGGGAAATCATAAGCCGAAAGTAACTCACGTACTTCTAATTCTACTAATTCTAATAATTCTTCATCATCTACTTGATCTTCTTTATTTAAGAATACAACGATATCTGGAACACCTACTTGTTTTGATAATAGGATATGCTCACGTGTTTGTGGCATTGGACCATCTGCTGCTGATACTACTAAAATGGCACCATCCATTTGTGCTGCACCTGTAATCATGTTTTTAACATAATCAGCATGACCTGGGCAATCTACGTGAGCATAATGACGGTTTTGTGTTTCATACTCAACGTGAGCGGTATTAATTGTAATACCACGCGCTCTTTCTTCAGGGGCACCATCAATATCACTGTAAGCTTTAGCTTCAGCACCACCTTCTAATGCTAGAGCTGCAGTAATTGCTGCAGTTAATGTTGTTTTTCCATGATCTACGTGACCAATAGTACCAATATTAACATGCGGTTTTGTACGTTCAAATTTTTCACGTGCCATTATAAAATTCCTTTAAATTTTTTTAAGATGATATTTAATTTATGAGCTTTTAGCGAGAAGGATTCTTTTGGTGGAATTAATATCTAAAATGCGCAAAAGCTTTATTTGCCTCAGCCATTTTATGTGTTTCTTCCTTTTTCTTAATAGTATTACCGATATCATTAGCTGTGTCAATAATTTCATTAGCTAATTTAATTGACATACTTCGCCCAACACGTTGATCAGCATATTTAATCAGCCAACGTAACGATAAATTAGTTGCTCTAAATCCACTAACTTCAATAGGTACTTGATATGTAGAACCACCTACTCTTCTAGCTTTAACTTCTACAATTGGACTAGCATTTCGTATTGCTTTTTCAAAAATAGTTAGTGGATCTTCATTTGTTTTCTTTTTAATAATATCAAACGCTTCATAAACAATTTTCTTTGCAATCGTTTTTTTACCCGATTTTAAGATTCTTGTAATTAATAAACTAACCAGATAACTATTGTAAATTGCATCAGTTTCTGGAAACCGTTTTTTTGAAATATTTCTACGAGACATAATATAATGGATAAATTTTTTACTTAATTAAAATAACTAAAAATTATAAACTAATAAATTTCTTATAATTTTTAGTTAAAATTTTAAATATTCTTATTTCTTCTTACTTTTCAGCTTTTGGTTTTTTAACACCATATTTCGAACGACCTTGCGTTCGATCTTTTACTCCACCCGTATCTAATGCACCTCGAATAATATGGTACCGAACACCAGGTAAATCTTTAACTCGACCACCTCGAATTAGAACAACAGAATGTTCTTGCAAATTATGTCCAATTCCTGGAATATAAGCGGTAACTTCAAATCCGGATGTTAAGCGTACACGCGCTACTTTTCGAATTGCAGAATTGGGTTTCTTAGGAGTAGTTGTATAAACACGCGTACAAACACCGCGTCGTTGAGGACAACTTACCAGTGCTGGGCATTTTGTTTTTTTTTTTATTTGTATACGTTGCGAACGAACTAATTGTTGAATTGTTGGCATAAAATATTACATTTATCTATAAATAAAATTTTGAGCTATTGCTCAGGTGTATCTAATCGATACTTTTTCATAAATTTCTCAACTCGACCTTCGCTATCGACCATAATCTGAGACTTATTATAGAAGGGATGGTTCGCTAACCACATATCAACCTGTAACTCAGGCTTTGTTGAAGAAATTAAACAAAGGCGTTTACCATCAAATAAGACTGGCGTCTCTTTAAACCATTTAGGATGTATATCAGATTTTGGCATATTCTCTTTTAGTAACTAAATATAACAATTTAACGTTTTGAAAATTGTGGAGCTTTTCGTGCTTTTCTTAAACCATATTTCTTACGCTCTTTTATACGAGAATCTCTAGTCAATAAACCAAATGGTTTTAAAACTAAACGATTTTCTTTATCTATTTTGCATAATAATCTTGCAACCCCTAACTGAATTGCAGAAGCTTGACCTGTAAGCCCACCGCCTTTTACGACCGCTACAATATCAAATTGTTTTTCTAAGTTCAATTTTTCTAATGGCGACCAAACAGTACTTAAATATGTGTCATTATATTGTAAGTATTTATTGCCAGAAATTTTATTAATAATAATATTTCCCTCTCCTGGAATAAGGAAAACGCGTGCAGTTGACTCTTTACGTTTTCCAAGTCCAATATTTTTTTTTTGGAAAATTAATTCTATTTTAGAATCCATAGACTTTAAGTAATTATAAATATGTTTGTGTTATGATTTGAAATTTTTATTCTAATTCATAATCTAATCGAATCTTTTAATATTTTTAGTGAATAAAAACTACTAATTTAATTCACTAAGTTCGACATTAAATTGAGGACTAGAATGAAAATTAGCAACATCAATTGCTATTGGATTTTGAGCTTGATGAGAATGGTTTTGATCATTAAAAATTCTTAATCGGCGCATTAATCTCTTCGTTTCTGTTTCAGATAACATACCTTTAACAGCTCGCTCAATAGTAAATTTTGGAAGACAATCAGAGACATTCTTTATTTTTAAAGAATGGCCTGGTCTTCCTGGGTGATTAACAATATAATGTTTACTTTTTTCATTGATAACAATTAAATCGGCATTTATTAAAATAATATAATCGCCAGTATCAATAGATGGATAATAATGAGGTTTTACTTTTCCTTTTAATAAAGTAACAATAATTGTCGCTAGTCTACCCAATTTTTGCCCTTCACAATCGATAATAAACCAATTACGGTTTTTGTAATTTTCCGTTGGTAAGAATGTTTTATTTAATGAATTCATAATTTTTTTTGAAAATAAATAATGAAACGTACCAGTTAATTAAAAAGTCACAAATAAAACTATGAATTACTTCAAGATAATACCTAATTTATTCTTCAATGTAGAAAAAACTTCATCTGCTGATTTTCGGCCAAAATTCTTAAGTTCATGTAACTTTTCTGGAGAATATTGTAATAAATCACCGACGGTATTTATTTGAGCTTTTTTTAAACAATTGTACGCTCGAACAGATAATTGCAATTCTTCAATTGCAATGTTAGTATAAGGCTCAATACTGATTGACTCAGTTTTCGTCTCTAATTGATTATTCTCATTCGTATTTTTATTGTTAATCAATAAAGTGAATAAGTCAATAATAGTCTGAGCAGCAGATTCTAGAGCTTCATTTGGTGAAATACTGCCATTGGTCCAAATATCTATGAATAATCGTTCAGTAATATTGTTAGCAGTATCGTAAACATTTTCTATTTTAAAATCTACTTTTTGAACCGGCATGAAAATCGTGTCGAGTTGCAAATAATTGTCAGCTTCGTCTAAAAATGTTTGCGCTGCCAATCGATAACCAGTACCGTATTCAAATTTAAATTCAATTTCAAGAATATTTGATGTAGAAATTGTTGCAATATAATGATTTGGATTTACAATTTCTAAATTTGAAGGCAGCTGAATTAAATCTGCCGTTATAACACTTGGCCCTTGCACTTTTAACCGTCCGAATTCAATGTCTTGTGTTTTGTTTTTTAAAACAATTCCTTTTAAATTTAATAATATTTCAAGTATATCTTCCCGAACACCAGGAATTGTTGAAAATTCATGAGTTACACCAGCGATTCGAACTGCTGAGATAGCTATACCACCTAAATCACCTAAAAGTACTCTTCTTAATTGATTCCCAATTGTGATACCTTGACCAGGTTGTAAGGAATTTATTAAAAATTGACCGTAACAAGCATTTGATTGAATTTGTTCTGATTTAAGACATTTAATAGAAATGTTATTCATAGTTTAATTTATTAGAAATAGAGATTCTAAACACGACGTCGTTTTGGAGGTCGACAACCATTATGCGGAACTGATGTTATATCTTGAATTGAAATAATATCAAATCCTGCACCCTCTATTGCTCGAATTGCTGTTTCTCGTCCTGAACCCTGTCCTTTGACTAAAATTTCAACATTTTTCATACCAGTACTTAAAGCCTCTAAAGCTGCTTTTTCTGCTGCTGTTTGAGCAGCAAAAGGAGTACTCTTTCGGGCTCCTTTGAACCCCGAACTTCCTGCTGAAGCCCAAGAAATAGTATCACCCGTTAAATTGGTAATTGTTACTATTGTATTATTGAATGTTGATTGAATATGAACAACACCACTTGTAAAACTATTCTTATCTTTTTTACTAGTTACTTTCTTTCTTGTTTGTGCCATATAAAAATTTCAAATAAATCTAAGATACTATTTTAAGATTATTTTTTCTTACCAGTAACAGTCTTCTTCGATCCACGTTTAGAACGAGCATTCGTTCTAGTTCGTTGACCACGAACTGGTAAATTGTTACGATGTCGTTTTCCTCTATGACAATTTATCTCGTTTAATCGTTTAATATTTAAACCATTAAATCTTCTTAAATCACCCTCAAGTTTTAAATCTAAGTCTTCTAAAGCTTGACGTAAAGTAATAGTTTCTTCCGTCGTTAAATCATTACTTCTCGTCTCCGAACTAATGCCTGCTATCTCAATAATTTTTTTTGCAGACGTCAGCCCAATTCCGTGAATGTAAGTAAGAGCGTATGCAATTCGTTTGTTTCTTGGTAAATCAACACCAACTAATCTGACCATTTTTCAACTCCTTTAAAATATTATCCTTGACGTTGTTTGTGTTTCGGATTGGAACAAATTACCATAATTTTACCGTGTCGTTTAATTACTCGACATTTATCACACATTTTTTTTACTGAAGGGCGAACTTTCATTTTAAATTCTTTAGTAATAATTTTTATTTTATTGATACATATTGTTATAGACATTCGAATAGTAAATATTTTTTACCTCGCGAACTAAATCTAAAACTACACCTGCTAATATTAGTAACGAAGTTGTACTTAAACCATTTAGGCTTGTAATACTTAACGTTGATTCTATAAAATTTGGTACAGTTGCTAAAGTAGCAAGCATCGTTGCTCCCACTAGTGTTATTCGTTTCATTACTTGTTTTAAGTAAAATGTTGTTTGTATACCAGGTCGAATTCCAGGTATCGTCACAGCCATTTTCTGTAACTGATCAGAAATATCTTTTGGATTTAAAACAATTGTCGAATAAAACGAACTAAATAGTAAAATTAATCCAAAATAACCAATCCAATAAATAAATGTAAAATTTTCCAAATTTATTGGAAGGTTAATTTTAGGTAATAAACCTAAATTACTGACATAATTTGGAACCACTAAAATTGCAGTAGTTAAAATGATTGGCATAACCCCCGCTTGATTAAAGCGTAGAGGAATATAATTATTACTTGTTACTGAATCCTGTAATGATGATTGCGTTAATTGCTTTGACGAAATTAATGGAATAATTCGAACTCCTTCTTGTAAAAAGACAATCCCATATAATGAAGCAAATATTAATAAAGCGATTCCTATACCAGAAAAAACTGTAAAATTTTCACTGTTCTCAACGAATATTTTTTTAGTCAGGTTGGGTAAACTTGAGATAATATTCGTATATATAAGTAATGATGCACCATTCCCTAAACCATAATCAGTAATTAATTCACTTAACCATAATACTATCATTGCACCCGTCGTAAGCCAAGCTACGATCTCAAATGCTAAGTTGTAATTCCAATCAAATAATATTTGCTTTAAATACAATGCTAAACTTACACTTTGAATAACAGCCCAAATTAAGGTAATAAAACGTGTCAATCGATTAATTGACCGACGTCCCTCTAAGTCTCCTTCTTTTTGTAACTTTGCAAGTTTCGGCGAAAATCCTAGTATTAATTGAACTAAAATTGATGCATTAATATATGGAAATATATTTAAAGTAAATAAACCAATAACAAAAGTATCATCGCCTGAAAACGTACTCACTAAACTTCTAGTAACGGAATGACTTTGAATATAAAATGCTAAATCACTATGATTAATTCCGGGAACCGGAAGAAATGTTCCTACTCGGATAAATAAGAGTACTCCAAGAGTTACTAAGAGACGTTTTAGTATAATGTCTCGAATTTCTTTATTGATTTTCACAGTTTTGTTTCTAATTTAATTTAAATTTCGCTTTTTTGCTACTTGAGATTTTGTTGTTAAATTTTCTAAAGCACAAATTGAAGCACGAGCATTATTTAATAAATTGTTAGATCCTAATTGCTTTGCTATAACATTTTTAACTCCAGCAACTTCTAGAACAATACGAACTGCACCACCAGCAATAACACCAGAACCTTCGATTGAAGGTCGCATAATTACTTTGCAAGCTCCAAAATTTCCGGTAACATCATGTGGAATACTTAATGATTTAGTAATTGGAAGTTTAATAATATTTTTTCGTCCATCAGTTTTAGCTTTTTTAAAAGCATTTACTACATCATCTGCTTTTGCAACACCAACACCAACTTTTCCATTTTCGTCTCCAACAACCACGATTGCTCGAAAACTCAATTTTTTTCCACCCTTGGTTACTTTTGAAACCCGACTAATTTTTATTAATCGTTCCACTAATTTAGGTTCTTGGGTATTCGAAGCACGTCGAGAATTTTTTCTATTTATTTTTTTTAAATCACTACTCATAAAAGATATTTAACTTGTATATTTATTTACAAATTTGAATTTAAAATTGTAAACCGCCTGCCCTCGCTCCATCAGCTAATGCTTTTATTCGTCCATGGTATAAATAAGGACCGCGATCAAAAACTATTTTTGTAATATTTTTTTTCAAACTCAATTCTGCTAATTTTTCTCCCATTAATCTTGAGGCATCACAAGTTCGCCCAGTTGAAAGTGCAAATTTAATTGAACGATCTAAAGTTGAACATGAGATTAAGGTTGTTGAATTAGTATCATCAATTATTTGTGCATAAATGTTTTCGTTTGAACGATAAACTGATAATCGTGGTCGTTCGATAGTTCCTTTGATTCGACCCCGTAACGCTTCCCGCTTTAACTTTTTATACTTATCGGGTTTCAGTTTTTTATTTTTATTTTTCAACTTTAACAAAGTTCTTGGTGAAAATTTCATAATTATAATTTTTAATTTTTTGAAAGTGTAATAACCTTACTGTTTTCAGTTTTAGAATTAGAAATATGTATAAATGAATCTAATTATCTTAAAACAGTTAACTATATTATTTCGCAGACTTGCCAGCTTTGCGAAGAACTTGTTCACCTTTATATAAAATTCCTTTTCCTTTATAAGGTTCAGGTTGTCGCCAAGCACGAATATTTGCTGCAAATAAACCTAAAAGTGCTTTATCACATGACTTTAAATTTATAGTCGTATTTTGAACAACTTCAACAGAGATTGCTTCTGGAATATTAATTTTAACTGGATGACTATATCCTAAACTTAAAACAATTTCTTGACCTTGAACCGTAGCTCGATATCCAACACCTTTTAATATAAGAGTTAAGTCGAATTGTTCAGAAACTCCTACTACCATGTTATTAATTAGCGTTCGATATAAACCATGTAATGATCGAATCTTACGTGTTTGCTCTTTAATAGCAACTTTTAATTGACTACCGTCTTGAGTAATATAAATTACCTCTGGAACCTTTGTTTGTAATGTACCAAATTTCCCTTTAACAGTAATATCCGACTCCGTGTAATTAATATCTACCTTTTCGGGTATATTAATCGGTAACTTGCCTATACGTGACATTTTAGAAACTCCTTATATTTACCAAATGTGACACAAAATTTCGCCACCAATCCCAAGCTCTTTGGCTTTTAGATTAGTCATTACTCCTTTAGAAGTTGAAATAATTGCAATTCCTAAATCATCTAAAACTCTTGGTAATTCTTTTGAGTTTGAATATACTCGTAATCCTGGTTTACTTATTCGTTTAATTTTACAAATAACAGGGTTTCGCGTTTTTCCTATATATTTCAATGACATTAATAGGTATTTTTTTTGATTTTCTACATAACTTTCAAAGTCTTCAATAAATCCCTCTTCTTTTAAGATTGACGCAATCGCCAAAGACATCTTAGTGGCAGGAATTTGAACAATTTGGTGCTTTACCATATTGGCATTTCGGATTCTTGTTAACATATCTGAAATCGTGTCGTTAACCACAATTATCTCCTTATATGATATAGTTTTTAATTTTTATTCTTGTGACCAGCGCTTGCGCTTTAAGTTTCTTTTCTTGTCCCAAGCCTGGTTTATCTCTGAGAATGACTCATATTTTTCGTAGTACCCACAGTCATTCAATGGAAATCTTAAAAACTTAAATAGAATCATACCATTTAAAATTTTATCGATAGAATCAGAACGATACTTTGGTGAGCCATGCTCCAGAATTATGTTAATGGTGAAACCTTGAACTTGATCAACCTCTTCATAATCAATTTCTGGAAAAATTAATTGCTCTTTTAAACCTAAGGTATAATTACCAGCTTTATCAAAACTTCTTAAAGATAGACCACGGAAATCACGAATTTGAGCGAATGTAAAAAATAATAATTTCGTTAAAAAATTATACATTTTCTCGCCACGTAATGTCACACTTAACCCTAGCTCCATGTCTTCACGGATTTTAAACCCAGCAATTGCTTTTTTAGATCTCGTTATCAGAGGCTTTTGTCCAGTAATTTTCTCAAACTCTTCAATATTTTTTTTTAAGAGATTAGTATTTTGAGCAGTTAACCCAAGTCCACGATTAATTTGAATTTTTTTTAATTTTGGAACAGTATGTGGGTTCTTAAACAAATTTGGACTATTTTTCATCAAGATAGGTTTGATCCCATCTTCGTATTCTTTTTTAATATCGCCAAGTAAATTATGAATTTCCGCAATTTCTTCTAACGAATGTTGATTTAGCATATTAAGATACTTCTTTTAAATTTAACTTTACATTTGAATGATGAATGGGAGCTTCAAACTGTTTAATTTCACCAATTTCATTCTCGGTATTTGGTTTAACATGTTTAAACTTAAAATTAATTCCTTTTACTATGATCTTCCCGTTTTTTGGATTAATTTTAATAACTTCACCAGTTTCATTTTTATGAAAACCTGAAATAACTGTTACTGTATCACCTATTTTGACATGTAATTTTTCTTTTTTTGTCATTTATAAAACCTCCGGTGCTAATGAAACGATTTTAGAGAAGTTTTTATCCCGGATCTCTCGAGCAACGGGTCCGAAGACGCGAGTACCACGAGGATTATTATCCATATTTACAAGTACAGCCGCATTATCATCAAACCGAATATACATTCCATCTTGTCTACGAACACTTTTTTTAGTTCGGACAATTATTGCTCTTACTACATCTGAACGTTTTACAGGCATATTTGGTTGAGCTTCTTTAACTACTGCAATAATTGTATCACCAATTCTTGCGTATTTTTTATTCCCACCTAATACACGGATACACATAACTTTTCTAGCACCCGTATTATCGGCTACTGTTAACATTGTTTGAGGGTAAATCATAAAATATCATTTAACTTATTAATGATGATTTTGAAAGAATTTTAATTAACTTCCAACGTTTTCTTTTACTTAATGGTCGGCATTCTTCCACTAATACTTGATCACCAATATTACATTCCCCTAGCTCATCATGAGCTAAGTACTTTTTAGTTTTTATTAGGATTTTAGAATACATTGGATGCGGATATCTTTTCTCAATCTTTACTACAATACTTTTTTGCATTTTATTACTAATTACAATACCAATTTGTTGCTTTACTGGCATCTAAAACTCCTTAACTTTATATTGTTGAATAGTATAATTTTTTGACATTTGATCTTAATTCCTAATTAAATTTTCTTCTTTTTGTTCTAGGTTCTGTAATCTTAATGTCAAAAGTGTTTTCAATTGAGCTAAACGACGTTTTGCATTTTTTATCTCATGTGACTTAAAATTTTGACGAGTAGCTTTCTTGAAATTAAGATTAAATAGTTGGTTTTCAGTTTCAATAATTGCCTCAGAGATTTCTGTATTTGAAAGTGAAATAATATCAGTAAACGTAGGTAGACCCATATTTTTTAATCAATATTATCTTTAATAATAAATTTTGTTTTGATTGGTAATTTATAGGCTGCTAAACTTAGCGCGGCTCTAGCAATTTCTTCCGGAACTGCACTAATTTCGAGAATAATTGTTCCTGGTTTTACAACCGCTACCCAATAATCTACAGAACCTTTACCTGACCCCATTCTTGATTCCGCAGCTCGAGCAGTAACTGTTTTATCAGGAAAAATTCTAATCCACAATGAAGCTCCACGTTTTGTGTAGCGAGTAATTGTTCGACGAGATGCTTCAATTTGACGTGATGTAATCCAAGTTGGTTCTAAGGCCTGTAAGCCGAAGCTACCAAAACAAATTTCATTACCACGAGTTTTTGTACCTCGCATACGTCCGCGATGATACTTTCTATATTTTGTTCTTTTTGGACTTAACATAACAAATTAATTTAATAAAAATATAAATTTTCTAACTTATTGAGAAGTATTCTCTATTTAGATAAAATTTCACTTTTGAATAACCAAACTTTAATTCCTAAAACCCCATAAATTGTATTCGCTTCTTGTGTAGCATAATCGATATCAGCACGTAATGTTTGTAAAGGTACTCGTCCTTCTCGAATCCATTCAGTACGCGCCATTTCAGCACCATTTAAACGACCTGAAACTTGGATTTTAATACCGTTCACATTTTGTTTTTGAGCTCTTTGTAGGGCTTCTCGAATCGCTCGTCTAAAAGCAATTCTTTTTTCTAATTGTTCAGCAACTAGATCCGCAAGTAGTGAAGCATTTAAATCTACTTTTTCTACTTCCAAAACATTAATTGTAAGTTGACGATCTGATGGTAATTTCTTTTTAACATTAGTTAAAACGGTCTCAAGACCGCTACCAAGATCACCAACTAAAATACCAGGTTTACCAGTTTCAATATTTAATTGAATTTGATCATTTAAACCATTTCGATTTATTTTGACATTTGAAATACTGTTCGTCTTTGCGATAGTATTTATATAAGTTCGGATTTTATCATCCTCTTGTAAGACATTGGCATATTGATTAAAATTAGCATACCACGTAGATTTATGTTCTTGTGTGATACCTAATCTAAATCCTAGAGGATGTGTCTTTTGACCCATAGAATTAATCCTTAAATTTATTATTTGGTTATTTAATTAATTGCTTTCATGACTACTGTAATATGGCAAGTCGGCTTCAAAATTTTAAATGCTCGCCCCTGAGCACGTGGTCGAATTCTTTTTAATTTAGGTCCTTCATCAGCAAAAACTTCATCAATGATTAGTTTTTTTTTATCTAAACCATAATTATGTTTAGCATTTGCTGCTGCTGAATGAACAACCTGCCAAATAGGTCCGCCAGCGTCATAAGGTAGAAACTCTAAAATCATTAATGCTTCTTGATATGAACGACCTCGAATTTGATCTAAAACTCGTCGTATCTTGTGCGGAGACATACGAATATATTTAGCTACTGCTTTAACTGATTGAGTGTTTGACATAAGTAATTGTTTCTAATATGTATTGTTCAATATAAAGGTCAAAGTTTTAATAAATTAAGTGGGAGAAACTTATTTATAGTCTATTAAACTTAAAAATTGAAAACTTTTTAACTATTTATTGATGAATAAGTACGTTTAATTCAAGTAATCAAGAAATAAATAGATTTTCCTTTAACATTTTTAATAACATTAATAATTACCATAATGAATCTTGTTTTTTAACCGGTACTCGAGTTTTATAAAAACATGTAATTGTTATATAATTGAAATGCTGAAAACTTTTAGAGTCATTATGAAGAAACTTATTAACCTTTGCTGTTTCATCAATATAGACCTCACGGATCCAAATATCAAAAAAGTTAACGGAGAAGTTATTCTGCAATGAAAGAATTGGTGAATATAAGATTGCTAGGAGATTATCTCGTTCTATTGGATCTAATTTCAACAAATATAAAATATCATCAATTGCATAGTAAATATACTTATTTTGAAAACTATTCAAAATAAATTTTGCAGTGGAAGATAATTCTTTTTCATATTTTATTTGAAATGTTTTTGATGTGATCTCATTAGACTTAGGATATTGAAGTGGTTTTCCTTCGCTTCTAGTAGTTGATTTTCGTTTTTTAGTTATCGAAAATTCTTCATTACATTTACATCTATTCTCATACAAGATTTGATTCATTTCTTGATCTATTTAACGTTTTGTTTTCCTATCAGTTTTAATATGAGACCTGAAAGTTCGTGTTGAAACAAATTCTCCTAATTTATGACCAACGAATTGGTCAGAAATAAAGATTGGAACATGTTGCTTTCCATTATAGACTGCAATTGTAAATCCAACCATACTAGGTAAAATTGTTGATGAACGAGACCAAGTTGTTATTGTATCTTTTTTATTACCAGCCTTATTTAATTTATTGATTTTTTTCAATAAATGATAGGCAACGAACGGACTTTTTTTTAATGATCGTGGCATCTTGAAAATGTTTTTCTTAATTTTTAAAGTGTTAAATTAGTATTTAAGAACTTCTACGAAGAATATATGCGTCACTTAATTTTTTTCTTTTTCTTGTCTTCATTCCTAAGGCAGGTTTTCCCCATGGAGTTAATGGACGAGTTCTACCAATAGGTGCTCTTCCTTCTCCACCACCGTGTGGGTGATCACATGGATTCATAACCGATCCTCGAACTGTAGGGCGTTTACCTAACCAGCGCGTTCGTCCAGCTTTACCACTTTGTACTAAAAATGCGTCATTATTACTAACTTCGCCAATTGTGGCAAAACATTCTTTACGAATTAAACGAATTTCTTTTGATGGTAATCGTAAAGTAATGTAATCACCTTCTCTAGCTAAAAGTTTTGCTGATGTTCCACCTGCGCGAACAATTTGACCGCCGCGATTTGGAATTAATTCAATATTATGAATGGAAGTACCTAAAGGGATTTCTCCTAAGGGTAAACTATTTCCAATATTTAATGATGAACCTGAGCCAGACATTATTTTGTCACCAACATTTAAATCTTTTGGTTGCAATATATAACGTTTTTCGCCATCTACATAGTTTATTAACGCAATTCTAGCATTTCTATTGGGATCATATTCAATTGCAGAAGTGATTCCCTCAATTCCATATTTTCTGCGTTTAAAATCGATCAGTCGATAGCGTCTTTTATGACCACCACCTCTATGACGAATCGTAATAACTCCACGATTATTTCGTCCTTTATTACGATGATTTTTTCGAATTAAACTCTTTTCAGGTTTAGTTTTTGTAATTTCACTAAAAGTCGATAGTGCCCGATTTCTAGTACCTGGCGTATATGATTTATAAAGACGAATACTCATAAACTGGATTATTTTTTTATTTATTAACTATCTGTAAATAAGTTTATTACGTCGCCTTCAGATAAAGTTACAATCGCTTTTTTATATTGTGGTTTCCAACCAAGATATTTACCAACACGTTTTTTCTTACGTGGAAGGCGACATGTATTAATTTTTACAACTTTTACAGTAAATAAATATTCAATTGCAGCTTTAATTGTGGTTTTATCCGAATAACGATCTACAACAAAACTATACTGATTATTTTCTAAAAGTCTGGTAGCTTTATCTGTAATAATAGGATATTTGACAATTTGTGCATTACTAAGCGAAAAATCTGAAGAATTAACCACAATAAATCTCCTTTATATAATCTATTGCCAATGGTGTTAAGATAATTTGCTTTGCTTTTAATAAGCTAAGCGTATTTAAACTTGAGGCAGAAATTAATTCAACATTTTTAAGATTTTGTGTTGATAACTTTAATGGCGTTGTCTTCTTTGAAACAATTACTAACACTTTTTGATCTAAATTGATATCACAATTTTGACAAACCTTTAAAAAAGCTTTTGTTTTTGGTTCAGTAATTTCGTTCTCTAAATTCTCAATGATTAAGATATTCTTTTTTTTGTTATACAATAGAGTTTGTAAAGCTAAACGACGCTCTTTCTTATTTAACTTTAAAACTACCTTTCTTGGTTTTGGACCAAAAGTTACACCACCACCTTTCCATAAAGGTGAACTATTAGAACCGGCTCTGGCACGACCAGTACCTTTTTGACGCCATGGTTTACGACCACCACCTCGAACTTCGCTACGAGTTTTTGTCGAAACTGTACCCTGTCTTTGAGAGTTGAAGTGTCTTATAATGTCTTTATGTAATAAATAATTTCCTGATGCTTCTAGAACATTCAATTTTAGTTCATTACTAGAATCTAATTGTGTTCCATCGATATTCAATGGAGTATATGTTATAAATTTTTGAACGGTCATACTTTCTTTTAATATATTTGTTTTGTAATTTCAGTTATTTTATTCTGAAGGAACAATACTTAATAAGTTACCAGGTTTTCCTGGAACAGATCCTTTTATTACTAAAATATTTTCTTCTAAATCTATTTGAATAACTTTAAGTTTCTTAACCGTTGTAATTTTATTTCCTAATTGACCTGACATTTTTTTACCAGGTAATACACGACCAGGTGTAGTTCCCATACCAATTGACCCAGGTGCTCTATGATTTTTAGATCCATGCGTCATCGGACCTCGAGTAAAATTCCAACGTTTTTGAAGGCCAGAAAAACCTTTACCAATACTTTTACCTCTTATATTTACAAGTTGACCTGGTGAAAATGAATCAACATTTAAAACTTGACCAATTTTAAATTCATTGTTTTCATCTACTCTAAATTCTTTTAAATATTTTAAAGGTTGAATATTCGATTTTTGTAAATGACCTAATTCCGGTTGAGTCAATGTCTTGCTTGAAACATTCCCATAACCAATCTGAATCGAGTCATATCCATTCTTTGATTGAGTCTTTACTTGTGTAATAACACAAGGACCAACTTTTAAAATTGTAACTGGAATAATATTGCCCGACTCATCAAAAATTTGAGTCATCCCAATTTTATTACCCAATAAACCTACAACCATAATATTCCTCCAAATTTATTCTATGCTTATTAACTTTACTATCTTTATATTTATCAAAATTAGATGAACTAATTTAAATCAGCAAATCATTTTTAACATTGTAGAAAATTTATTGGGTTTTGTCCATACAGGGTATATTAACAATCTTATTAAAATATTTATTTCTACGGATTCTTAAGTTCTACTTTAATAGAATATCTAAGTTATAATTTTATTAGAAATATAAAATATAAAAAAGAAGAATAAAATGGGAAAAGTTGTAGGAATCGATTTAGGTACGACAAATTCTGTAGTTGCTGCAATTGAAGGCGGACAACCAAGTGTAATTATTAACGCTGAAGGGTTACGAACAACTCCTTCAATCGTTGCTTATACGAAGAAGCAAGAATTATTAGTAGGTCAAATTGCAAAACGACAAGCAGTTATTAATCCTGAGAATACTTTTTTCTCAGTGAAACGATTTATTGGGTCAAAAGAGGGAGAAATTTCAGCGGACGCAAAAAAATTACCGTACAAAGTTGGAAAAGATCAAAATGATAACATCAAAATTAAGTGCCCAGCATTAAATAAGGATTTCAGTCCAGAAGAAATTTCAGCACAAATATTACGTAAGTTGATCAATGATGCCACAAATTATTTAGGTCAAGAAGTAACGCAAGCAGTTATTACTGTTCCCGCTTATTTTAATGATTCACAAAGACAAGCAACGATGGATGCTGGAAAAATTGCAGGAGTTGAAGTTTTAAGAATCATTAACGAGCCAACAGCTGCTTCATTAGCTTACGGTTTAGATAAAAAACAAAACGAAACTATTTTAGTTTTTGATCTAGGTGGTGGTACATTTGATGTTTCGATATTAGAAGTTGGAGATGGTATTTTCGAAGTTTTAGCAACAGCTGGTGATACAGTTTTAGGCGGTGATGACTTCGATAGTACTTTAGTTAAATGGTTAATGGATGATTTTAAAGAAAAAGAAAATATTGATCTAAGCACAGATATTCAAGCTTTACAACGCTTGACAGAGGCTGCTGAAAAAGCAAAAATCGAATTATCAACAGTTGAAAAAACTACGATTCATTTACCATTTATTACTGCTGATAAGACTGGTCCAAAACATATTGAAAAAGAATTAACAAGAGACGTCTTTGAAAAATTATGTGAAAAATTAATTAATCGTTGTCGTGTACCAGTAGAAAAAGCTTTAACTGATGCAAGACTGGATAAATCTGACATAAATGAGGTTGTATTAGTTGGTGGTTCGACTCGTATCCCTGCTATTCAAGATTTAGTTGAGTCATTAACGGGTAAAAAACCAAATCAATCTGTAAATCCAGATGAAGTAGTTGCTATTGGGGCTGCGATTCAAGCAGGTATTTTAGCCGGTGAAATTAAAGATATTTTACTATTAGATGTGACACCATTATCATTAGGTGTGGAAACACTTGGTGGGGTAATGACAAAAATTATTGCTCGAAATACCACAATTCCAGTTAAAAAATCTGAAATGTTCTCAACAGCAGTTGATAATCAAACAAATGTTGAAATTCATATTTTGCAAGGTGAAAGAGAATTAGTTGCAGGAAACAAAAGTTTAGGAAATTTCAGACTAGATGGAATTCCAAATGCTGATCGTGGTGTTCCACAAATTGAAGTAACATTTGATATTGATGTTGATGGTATTTTATCAGTAAAAGCTCGAGAAAAAGAGACCGGAGTAGAGCAATCAGTAACAATTCAAGGTGCATCTAATTTAAATGAAGCGGAGGTTGAAGAGATGTTAGCCGAGGCAGATAAGTATGCTACCGCTGATAAAGAAAAACGACAAAATATTGACTTAAAAAATCAGGCTGAAGCATTATGCTTTGAAGCTGAAAAAGAACTTGGTCTTTTCAAAGATAATATTTCTGAAGATCAACAACAAAATATTACAAAAATAATTGAAGATATTCGACAAGAAATTGAGAACGACGACTTTGAAAAGTTAAAATCACAAGTTGAAGATCTAAAAATGGCTATGAAAGATATGGTTGCAACTAAAGCTGATGATGAATCAAATTCAGATCCAATGTCAAATTTAAACGATTTATAAAAATTCAGCGAACAAAAGAAAACGTATAAAGGGATTTAAAAATCCTTTATACGTTTTCTTTTGTTCGTTCTATAAATCAATCTTAAGATCCAATTAAACTTTTACTGTCATCAACGATAATACATTCAGTTGTTAAAATCATACTAGCAATAGAAGTTGCATTTTGTAGACCAGAACGGGTTACTTTCGCAGGATCAACTACACCTTCTTCATACATATTCCCAAAAGTATTCTTAGCAGCATTATAGCCAATCTCAAATTCTTGTTGTTGAACTTTTTCAATAACAACTGCCCCATTTATACCCGCGTTTTCCGCAATTCGTCTCAATGGCGCTAAAATTGCTCGTGAAATAATCATAGCTCCAATAAGCTCATCTTCTTTCAGATTATTTTTTGCCCATGTAACGACATTCTCTGATAAATGAGCTAAAGTTGCTCCGCCTCCTGGAACAATACCTTCTTCAACTGCTGCTCGAGTTGCATTAATTGCATCTTCTAAGCGTAATTTTTTGTCTTTCATTTCCGTTTCAGTTACCGCTCCTACACGAATTACAGCAATACCACCAGATAATTTAGCAATTCTATCTTGCAATTTCTCTTTCTCATATGCAGTATCAGCAATGTTAACTTGTTTTCGAAGTTGCTCACAGCGGCTATTGATTTCATTTACCGTTTGCCCATCTGCAACAATAGTTGTCGTATCCTTACTAACAATAATACGACGTGCCTCACCTAATAGACTTAATTCAATATTATCTAAGCTTAATCCTGCATCTTGTGTAATAACAGTACCACCTGTTAGAACTGCTATATCCTCAAGCATTTGCTTACGTAATTCCCCAAAACCTGGAGCTCGAACGGCTACAACATCTATAATTCCACGTAATTTATTTAAAATTAATGTTGCTAATGCTTCTTTTTCGACATCTTCGGCAATAATTAGAAGTGGACGTTTTGTTTTAGTTATCTGTTCTAAGATTGGCAATAAATCTTGTTGTACTAAAGTAATTCGCTTATCTGTTAAAAGAATATATGGATTGTCGTATGAAACTTCCATCTTTTCTGTATTTGTAATGAAATAAGGTGAAATAAAACCTTTCTCTAACTTCATACCTTCTGTAATTTCTAGTTCTGTTACAATTCCTTTACCTTCTTCTAATGAGATAACACCCTCTTTACCAACCTTAGATAAGGCATCAGCAATCAATGAACCTATTATCTCATCATTTCCTGATGAAATTGTAGCTACTTGTTGAATAGATTGAATATCCTCAACGGGTTGGGCAAATTCGTTTATCTGAGTTACCAAATATTGTGTAGCCTTTTCCATTCCTAGTTTGATTGAAATGGGATTTGCTCCCGCTGCAACATTTTTCAATCCTTCTCTCACCATTGCGTAAGCTAAAACTGTAGCAGTCGTTGTCCCATCACCAGCAACATCATTAGTTTTAGAAGCAGCTTGGCGAATTAACGAAACACCAGTATTTTCAATGTGATCTGGTAATTTAATTTCTTTTGCAATCGTTACACCGTCATTAACAATTTGAGGTGATCCATAAGTTTTTTCTAAGACTACGTTTCGACCTTTCGGTCCTAATGTTACTGAAACTGCTTCTACCATTATTTCCATTCCTCGTTCTAAAGCACGTCGAGCATTGTCTTGGTATAAAATTTTCTTTGCCATATTTATAAATAAACTTTTTAATTTTCAATTTTAAATGTTCAAAATATTAATTTAATTCAATAGTTATTATTTTTGCAAGTTTAAAATCAAATTCTATTAATTTCTTTTTTAACTTTACTAAAGTTGGATTGTTTAGTATTATAAATGTATACGATAGTATTTTGGGCTTGTAGCTCAGTGGACTAGAGCACGTGGCTACGAACTACGGTGTCAGGGGTTCGAATCCCTTCTTGCCCAATACTTAAACTTTAAATTTTATATTTCGCGTTTTGTTCATCAAAATTTTGGGGTGTCGCCAAGTGGTAAGGCTGTGGACTTTGACTCCGCCATTCGTAGGTTCGAATCCTGCCACCCCAGTTTAACAGGAGTGATGTCTAGAGTGCTCCAAGAAAGAGTTGTTTTAAATTTACATAAATTGCATAATTAGAGTAAAGTATAGTTATTATAATTTATTGATCTTGAATTAAGGATAAAACTATGAATGCTAAAATTCAATTTATAAAAGGTCTTGATGAAAAAGTATTACCGGATATTCGTTTAACTCGTTCAAGAGATGGAAGCACTGGGACAGCCACATTTCGATTTACGAATCCAAATATCTTAGATAAAAATACAGCAAAAGAGGGTGAAATTACAGGAATGTATTTAGTTGATGACGAGGGAACATTAGAAACACGTGATGTTAATGCGAGATTTGTAAATGGAAAACCTGAGGCAATTGAATCAATCTATATAATGAAAAGTCCTGAAGCTTGGGATAGATTTATGAGATTTATGGAAAGATATGGAGAAACAAATGGTTTAGCTTTCACCAAAGCTAATTAAGTAGAAAAATTTACAGTCGTTCAAAAATGCAAATATCATTAAAATGGATTAACGAATTAGTAAATATTGAGACAGTTAGTTTAGATTATCTAATTGAAAAATTAACACTTGGCGGATTTGAAGTTGAAGAAATCTTAGAAGTAGAAATAGAAAATCGAAAACAACTTGTACTTGATATATCAGCAACAGCGAACCGTTCCGATAGTTTATCTATTCAAGGTTTTTCAATAGAAATTGCTGCCTTACTAAATAAGCCATCGCAAATATCAAATTATTCGCTGCAAGATAAAAATTGGAATCAGAAAATTAGAAAATTTTCTAAGAGTTTTCCCCCTGAAAGTCCTTGTTCAACATTTTTATCAGTCATTATTAAAAACGTAGAAAATACTAGTGTCCCTAAATGGATTAAACAAAAACTTATTAGTTCTGGAGTAACCCCACTTAATAATTTATTGGATTTTCAGAATTATATTTTGCTTGAGACGGGTTATCCTTTTGCATTCTATGATTTTGATAAGATTTCTTCGAAACTAGATCAGTCAGAATTAAAACTATCAATATCAGAAAGTGTAAAAGAGCAAGTATTTTTTGCCAGTAATGGTGAAAAATATCAATTAAATGATTCAATTTTATTAATTAACGCTAATGATATACCCATTAGTATAGCGGGAATTATTGAAAGCCAAGACTTCTCTTATTCACAAAACACTAGTTGTTTATTAATTGAAGGAAGTATTTTTAATGCTGCCCAAATTAGACAGCAGGCTCGAAGTTTAGGATTAAGAACTGAACGCTCAGCAAGGTATGAAAAATCGTTAAAAAATACTTACCTTAGTGAATCACTATATAGACTAGTCTCTTTATTACGAATCTCAAACCCGAACATAATTTGTAAACTTCATACGGTAAATTATGCCCTTGAACAAATACCGAAACCAATTCTTTTACGGTATCAGACTATCACTGAAATTTTAGGCCCTGTTGAAAAACATACAAAAGGTAATTTTAACTATATTGAACCTAAAACTGTTACCAGTTATTTAGATCGTTTAAATTTTAAATTTATTTATAATAATTCTAATTTAACTTGGGAAGTTAAGATTCCCTACTCCCGAAGTGATGATATTACAAGGGAAATTGATATAATTGAAGAAATTGGTAGATTACATGGATTTAATAACTTTTTAACTACTTTACCAAAGATTAAAACAATCGGTAAGGAGGATCCTAGTTATGAAACACGTAAGAAAATAACATCATCTCTCTTAAATTTAGGTTTTAATGAACTTATTCACTACTCATTAGTTAACGAAACAACATTTCTTGATAATGAAATCAAATTAATTAATCCTTTATTATCAGATTGTTCAAGTTTACGATCAAGTTTATTACCAAGTTTAATAAAAACTGCGCAAGAAAATCTAAACCAAGGAAATTTATTTATAGAAGGATTTGAGTATGGTCATGTCTTTTCTGGTAATATAGGAACAGATTTTCAAGAGCAGGAACACGTTGCGGGTATATTTGGTGGAATAAGAACAAAATTAACATGGTCAGAATCCACAAAAGCATTAACTTGGTTTGAAGCAAAAGGTAAAATGGAGCAAATTTTTAAACAGTTAAACTTATCCATTGATTGGGAAGTTTGCTCTTCTTTGATGTTCAAAGAAATTTTACACCCTTACCGTAGTGCCGGATTGTATTTACCGGATAATTCCATTTTAGGAACTTTTGGACAAATTCACCCCATATTAGCAAATCGTTTGAATATTTCGGCTGAACTCTACTTATTTGAATTTAATGTTGAATTAATAAAACAGCAAATTCAAGTAAATAAATTGCCACTTTATCAAAAATATTCGTCATACCCAAAAATAATAAAAGACTTATCTTTTATTATCAAACAAGATATACCGTTCAACAAACTGCAAGAAGCATTATATTGTAATGGTACGCAATTTTTATCAGAAATAAATTTACTTGATGAATACCGAGGTTCATCTATACCTGAATCACATACAAGTTTATGCTTACAATTAATTTTTCAATCAGATAAAAAGACATTGGAAAACAAACAAATAGATCATATTATTAGTAGTCTACAATTGTTATTGACAAGAGAATTCGGTGCACTTATCCGAGAATAAATTAAATAATTCTATAAAATAATTACAAAATTATTTTATAGAATTATCCACCTCCAACAATTGTTACAATTTCAATTTTATCATTAGTCTTGATAAACGTGTTAGACCAATTCTTTTTATTACAAATTAAATTATTATATTCTAAAACGAGAAGTGAAGTATTGTAGTTAAAGTATTGTATAAGTTCTAAAATCGTTAAGTCAGATTCAGCGGAGTATTCTTGACCATTTAGAAGAAAATGTTTCAATTTAGACATATAGTTACAGCGAAATTTTTTTTATAAATAAACTAGACATAAGATGATATTAACTGATAAGATATATGTCAAGACAGTTTGGCGGGTGTGGCCAAGTGGTTAAGGCAGTGGGTTGTGATTCCACCATTCGCCGGTTCAAGTCCGGTCATTCGCCCTTGTTAAAAATTTTAGTATTAAGTATTATAAAAAGAACTATTTACAAATTAAATCAATTTTTATGTCACGTTACCGAGGACCTAAATTAAGAATTACTCGACGCTTGGGTACGTTACCAGGTTTAACAACAAAAAAATCGAATAAAATTAATCGTGCTGGGAAAGACGGAAACGCTAATGCCGATACTGGTAAAAAATTAACCGAGTATGGTGTACGTCTAGAAGAGAAGCAAAAATTGAAATATAATTATGGATTAACAGAAAATCAATTATATCGATATGTTAAAGAAGCACGTCGACGTCGAGGGGTTACTGGCTTAATCTTATTGCAATTATTAGAAATGCGTTTAGATACTCTTTGTTTCGCATTAGGTTTTGGAAAAACTATTGCTCAAGCCCGACAACTAGTAAATCATGGTCATATTACTATCAATAACAAAGTAGTGAGTATTCCAAGTTTCCAATGTCGATTAAATGATACTATCAGTGTTAAAAATCAGAGTAGTTCGAAAACTTTAGTTGAAAATAACTTAAAAAACAATCAAGTTAGTCAAATACCAAACCATTTAAAATTTGACAGTTCAAAATTAGAGGCAACTATCTTAGATTATTGCGACAGAAACGATATATCATTACAATTGGATGAATTACTTGTAATTGAATATTATTCACGCCGATAATCGGGTAATTATATTTTTTATTCCCTAGTCTTTACAAAAAACCATTCATTTATATTTTACAATTAGTTATATGTTAAAATTACGATTAAAACGAGTAGGAAAAAAACGTTCTCCATCATATCGATTAGTTATAATGGAAAATACATTTAGACGAGATGGAAGACCTATTGATGAACTAGGATACTATAACCCACTTACAAAACAGTATAAATTTGATACTGAAAAAATTAAAAAATGGTTAAGTTACGGTGTTAGACCTACAGAAACAGTTATGAGCCTGCTTAAGAAAGCAGATATTGTAAATTAATATTTGGAAACATTCATGTTTCCAAATATTAATTATTCAATTACTTATATACAGACTTATAAAGTTAAGTGAGATATATTATAATCATAATTGAAGTTTACTAATTAATAATATCAAAAGTTATGTCACATTTTACACACCTGAAAACACGCTTCCAAAATATATTTTATCTAGAGAAAGCGTTAAATAAATTAAACATTGTAAATAAACAACAAGAGAAAGTTAATACTGATCTTAATTCATATAATGTAAATTTAATAATCCCCCAATCAAACGGATATGATATTGAATTTACTTGGAATGGTAAAGAATATGAGTTAGTTGTTGACATGAGTTTTTGGGAACAACCTTATCCAATTGAAAGTTTTATTGATAAAGTTGCGCAGCAATATGCTGGTGAAGTTATTATTGGTGAAAGTGAAAAAATCGGCTTTCAACCAATTAAATATCAACAAAATGCTGATGGATCAAATACCTTAGTTTTAGAGCGTTGGAATAGTTAGAAAATTTGTGAAAAATATTTTGGGATTAAATTTTTCAGTGATACTCAATACCTCTCAGGAATACTTTTCTTAAAAGAAACTTTTTCCATAAATTATTATGTTATGTTTAAGATTAAGCTCAAACCGAGTGCTTTTTGTGAGTGAGTATTGGGTTTTGATTCCACTAATGATAGCAATTGACATTGCTATTATAGTGAGAGTAAAGAAAAATCGTGCTAAAAAAAAACTTGAATCGGAAGAATTGAAGAAAAAATGCAAGCAATGGAAAATATTTCATGTTGCAACAGGCAACCTAACATCCGCTTTACAAATACGAGCAGGAGAAAATGTATTGGTAAACTTAGCTGAGGATTATCTCGAAGTCCTACATCCGAATTGCCAGGTCGGTAAAGGTATTCGGTACGTAAATAGTGAGAGACTACGCAAAATTGCTTATAGTCTATTTAGAAAAAAGGCAAAAAACGGCGTTATTTACATCACGAAAACAGCTCTGTGTCATTTAGTAGAAATATACGGTTTAGACCTACCTGCATTGCCATTTCCAGTCCCAGATTTTATAGGGGTTTCAAGTTGGTATCAGTTAGCAAGAAAAGTTCTTTCAGTGGGGTGTTTGGGAATACCACTACCCATGTTAATTTTAGCCCAAGGACCTGCGTCTATTATTATCAGCTTGGCGTCAGGGAGCTTTGGAATTTTTGTAATGGCTTTTATAAAGGACCCTGGTTTTACAGTGATACCAACAAGCGTTATTTTTACTTCTGTTGCTTCTATTAGGCGTCGTATACCTGATCGGACGGATCTTGTAAGTATCGACTTGGAGCCTCTTAGTCGTAGTAAAATAACTGTGCCTGAATTCCCTATGGGATATGAATGTTCATTACCAGACCAAATGATGTTTAATCCAAAATGTACGTTACGTCCTATCGAAATTGGCGACATAGCTGCGGACGGAGATGTATATCTACCTTTTAACTATGATGAGGTTGTAAACATGCGAGATGTTACAAAATTACCAACAGCTAAATTTAGTGATAAATTCGATCTTCCAACGAATTCAGAACCAACAACCCATTTTTCGCTTCGAGGTACGAAGAACTCTAGGAATCAAACCCAGAACTTTTTGAAAAAATATGGAGATCCGAAATTCGTCTCCAATGAGGAACAATGGGATGTTACCGATTCTATTATACAAGATAAAATTCGAATTAAGGATAGGGATCTGTAAAATTTTTCATCTTTAAACGACTACTTTAAACTATCTGACCTAGTTTAGAGTAGTCGTTTAACTGTTCCACATTTAATACTAATAACACCATAGATTTATATCCGATACCTTTTCAGGAAACAGCTTACTAACCACAATATAGACACTAATTCCAACTATAGCTGGTAAAAAAATACTTGGTAATTTCACCATAATATAAAATTAATTTTGTTGGCGTAAAAATTATCAGTAAATTTGAAGAATAACAAGTCTTTAAGAAGTATTTTCCATAAGTCCTAAAAAAAGTTTCCATGGCTTGGAAACTTTTTTAACAACTAAACTTTCTCCAATTTTACTTCTGGAATTGTGACTAAACTGCGGGCCTAGCACGCCTCTAAGCCCATTGTTAGGACCAATAGCAGGGAGAACCCACTAGATTCGAATTAAAAAAACTAAAAACAAAATAATAAAGCAGATTTTAATCTTCTAAACCTTTAATTTTAAAATTAAAGGTTTAGAAGATTAGAATATTAGAAGATTAGAAAAAGTTACGAATTAACCGTTAACAGCTGGAGCTGTTAAAGCAACTGGTAATACTTCACCTGAAGCTAAATCTAATGGGAAGTTGTGCGCGTTACGTTCGTGCATTACTTCCATACCTAAATCAGCACGGTTGATGATGTCAGCCCATGTGTTGATAACACGACCTTGAGAATCTACAACTGATTGGTTGAAGTTGAAACCGTTTAAGTTGAATGCCATTGTACTAACACCCATAGCAGTTAACCAGATACCTACAACTGGCCATAAAGCTAAGAAGAAGTGTAAAGCACGAGAGTTGTTAAACGAAGCATATTGGAAAATTAAACGACCAAAGTAACCGTGTGCTGCAACGATGTTGTAAGTTTCTTCTTCTTGACCGAATTTGTAACCGTAGTTAGTAGATTCGTTTTCAGTTGTTTCACGAATTAAAGAAGAAGTTACTAATGAACCGTGCATAGCTGAGAATAATGAACCACCAAATACACCAGCAACGCCAGCCATGTGGAATGGGTGCATTAAAATGTTATGTTCAGCTTGGAATACGATCATAAAGTTGAAAGTACCAGAAATACCTAAAGGCATACCATCAGAGAAAGAACCTTGACCAATTGGGTATACTAAGAATACTGCAGTCGCTGCTGCTACTGGAGCAGAGAAAGCTACGAAGATCCAAGGACGCATACCTAAACGGTAGCTTAATTCCCATTCACGACCCATGTAAGATGCAACACCTAATAAGAAGTGTAACACGATTAACTGGTAAGGACCACCGTTGTATAACCATTCGTCGATTGAAGCTGCTTCCCAGATTGGGTAGAAGTGCATACCGATAGCGTTTGAACTAGGAATAACAGCACCACTGATGATGTTGTTTCCGTATAATAATGAACCTGCTACTGGCTCACGGATTCCATCGATGTCAACTGGAGGAGCTGCGATGAAAGCGATGATGTAACAAGAAGTAGCTGTTAATAATGTAGGGAACATTAAACAACCGAACCAACCGATGTATAAACGGTTTTCAGTACTAGTAATCCAACCGCAGAAACGTTCCCATAATGAAACGCTTTGACGTCTTTCTAAAGTTGCTGTCATAAAAAAATTTTTGTAAATATAATTCTTCCCAAGTGTTAAACTTGTTATATACAATTATAAAACAATAATATTCTTTTCATCAGTTCTTTATTTTATAAATTTAAAAAACTCTAATTCAAAATCAAAAAGAGCACGATTAGTAGTTCCACCAATAAAAAGTTTTTGATTTTTCTGAATAATCCAAATTTGTGAATAAGTTATGTAGCTTATTAAAGTACTTAACATTAGAAGGAAAAATCCGAGATAAATAACTGGAATGCCAGGATCCGTCTTAATTTGAAGCCCAGTTGAGCTTATAATTTCTAGCAAAGTAATCGGTTGTCTAAATTTAACTGTCTCGTTCAATTCGACATTCCCTAAAAATTGCCCTGTTTCATCATAAATAGAACAGTATCCTTCAAGATTATCAACTATAGCAATAATCCCTTCAGTAAGCGATTTATTGTTTGAAATCCAAGTCAGCCAAACTTTACCTTGATTATTTAAAATATTTACTAATGGATATTCAGTAATTTCATTATTCAAATCCTGAAATCTTAATCCAATTAAGTTCCAATCTGTTTGGTAATAATAAATACCTTTATGAACTAACGGATAGTTCACCGAAACAGTTTTTCTTTCAGTCTCATTTCCTTGAGTATTCAAAACTGAAATATCTGAATAAAACTGTGAGACTGTTTTACTCTTCGTATAAGTTATCCAAAAATCATTAATACGAACTGATAATTTTGGAACAACGTTAAATTGACTATTACTTAGAATGTTTTGTATATGAAAATTTTCAGTTTTGGCTACACTTTCTTGAGCTTTGAAACCAAATAAAGAACCAATAATTGTTCCAAGTAAGACTAAAATCATACTAAAATGAACAAGAATCGGCGCGATTCGTCCGGTTAAACCTTTATAACAATAGACAGTATTTTTTTGTTGAAAAATAGAATATTGGTTTAGCTTAATTGTTGTTAAAATTTTGTTAAAAGAGAATTTATTTAATATAGTTGAAATTTTTAAGCGATAGAATTGACCCGTTGTTCTGAAAAATTGACATCGGCGTGCAATTTTTAATGATGGAACCTGTTGCAAGAAGGTACAAGAGACTAAGCTTAAACCAAACAAGAATATTAAGGTGAAAAACCACCAAGTTGAATAAACATGATCTAAACCGAATTGAAGAATACGATCCCAGGTCAAGAATCCAAACACAGGGTTTGTTAAAGAATAATTAATTTTATATACTTCAATTGACTGATCTTGTTCAATAATTGTGCCTGCAATACTACAAAAACTAATTAATAATAAAATAAAAATAGAGAATCGTAGATCTGCTACTAGTCTAAAAATTTTTTGATTCATTAAATATCTCAATTTAAATATATATGTTTAGAAGAAGCCGAACGAATTCGACCAGATGAAGCCCATTTTTGCAACCTTACCATCTGATCACTTTCTAAGTGAGCTAATGGTATTAGTTCTTTTAATGCTAAGCAGATATCATCAGTTGTAAATTCTCGTTTCTCATAAAAGGCATGATACATACCTTCAATAATACTCTGTCGAATTTCTGCTCCAGAGAATGACTCAGATAATTTTGCTAAAATTAAATAATCGAATAATTTCCAACTATTTGGTCTAAATTCTTGAAGATGAATCTTAAAAATTTCTTCCCGTTCTTCTTCTCTTGGTAAATCTAAGAAAAATATTTCATCAAATCTCCCTTTTCTGATAATCTCTAATGGTAAAAGATCGATATTATTTGCCGTAGCAATTACAAAAACAGGTTTACTTTTTTCTGATAACCAACTTATAAAAGTAGCTAACACACGGTTACTTGTACCACTATCTCCTCTACTTTCGGTATTAGTAAAAGCTTTATCAATTTCATCAATCCAGAGAATACAGGGAGAGATAGTTTCAGCTACACTAATCATTTGACGAAGGCGTGATTCTGACTCTCCTACAATTCCACCGAACAGTTTGCCAACATCCAATTTTAATAAAGGTAATTGCCAATCACTAGCAATTGCCTTCGCTGTTAAGGATTTCCCAGTTCCTTGAAGTCCAATTAATAATAATCCACGGGGTGTCGGTAAACCGTAATTTGAGGCTTGAATACTAAATGCAGTCTTCCGTTTTTTTAACCAATCTTTTAAATTATTTAATCCCCCTAAATTAGTAATTTTTTCGTTAACTGAAGAGTATTCAAGGATTTCTGTTTGACTTATAATTTGTTTTTTTTCACTAAGTAAAACGTTAATACTATTATTATCAATTGTTTTATACGTAGCAATAATTTTAGAAAGTACCCTTCGAATGCGTTCTAAAGATAGTCCTTGACAAGCTCGAGTAAGATTTTCGAATAATTCTGGGTCAATTGTTATATTTAATGAGTTAACTAAGCGATTTAACTCTTGGCTAATTTCATTCTCTAAGGGTAGATTGAATTCGACAACTGTTATTAAATCTTGCAATTCTTTTGGTATTGTTAAATCTGAACCAATAATAATTATTGTTTTAGGTTGCAATTTTAAAATTCGACTAATATTTCTCAATTTTCTAGAAATTGAGAGATCAGTTAGAAAACGGTTAAAGTCTTTCAATAAAAATAGTGCCGGTGTATCAGCATTTAAACGTTCGACTAATTCCAGCGCTTGTAATGGATTTCGTTTAGCAAACCCTTCGTTATTTGGATTATTTGTATAACCATCAACAAAATCCCAACTATATATACTTCGATTTAAGTTAGTCTTTATATTTTTTCGAATTGCATATTCAACACGGTCTTCTTCAATCGTATTAATATAAATTATTGGATAGCGAGCTTTTAGAAAAAGGGCTAATTCATCATTAAATTTCATAGAATACTTATTCAACAAATTAGTTTATTAAATTATTATTATATTAATTTTAAATAAAAAATTATTTATTATTAGAGTAATTAAAAATAACTAGCTCTAATAATTGAAAATTTATCTACGAATCGCTAAATTCTTTCGGCCTCTTTTTCGGCGATTACGTATTGTATTACGACCTTGAGGAGTCGACATACGAGCTCGAAAGCCAGATACTTTTAAAACGGAGTAACGACTTTTATTAGAAAGTGTACGTTTTGTCATAATAATTAATTTAACTTTATTTTTTTATAAAATTGATGATCTTAATAAATCATAAATTACTAAATGTCTTAATAATTCTTCACGAGTTTCGAACATGTAAAAGGCATCTTGCTTATATTCATATAGCGGATTCCTTTGTCCATAACCTCGCCATCCAACAGCTTCTCGTAGCAATGTCATTTTTTGTAAATGTTCACGCCAAATTCGATCGGTATTTATTAAAATGATGCTTCGTTCTAAGTTTTCTATTATACCGTCACCATAAACAGATAATTCAGTTATTTTTGATTGGTAAGTTAACCAAAATTCATTAAACAAATATAATTTTAATTCAGAAAGATCAAAATCATTTACAAAGGAATCTAGATCTTTAATATGATTTAAAGTTAAGTTCTTACCAAACAAATTTTCAATTAATAAAATTACTTGTTTGTTGGACGATTTCTCTTCTTTAAACTCTAATAAAATTTCTGTGATAATTTGTTCACCATACGCAAAAATGTTCTTCTGAATTAATACACTCTCCAAAATTTGTCTTCTCTCGTGGTAAACAATATTTCGTTGTTTATTTAAGACATCATCATAATCGAATAAATTTTTTCGTTGCTGATAAGCTCGTTCTTCTACCCGTTCTTGAGCGGAATCTAAACTTTTTGTTAAAAATTCAGATTCTAATGGTGCGTCATCTGAAATTTGAGTCTGCATGAAATTTTGAATTTTTGGTCCACCAAAAAGACGTAATAAATTGTCATCTAAACTTAAAAAGAATCTTGAAGTACCAGGATCACCCTGTCTACCACATCGACCTCGCAATTGATTATCAACTCGTCTTGAATCATTACGTTCAGTACCAACGATATATAATCCACCTAAATTTTTAACGATTTTATTCTCTTGATCTTGTTGCTTTTTATTGTATAAAATAAGCTCGTTAATCAAAAATCTGATAGAACATTGGTATGAAGTAACTGGAATTGAAATTCGATCATTTTCTCTTAATATACGAAGAATATCAAGATCAGACAATTCTAAGAATTTTGGGTCATCAATTAAAGATAATATAACACTTAAAAATTTTTGAGAACTCCCATAAACTTGATTTAGAATCGAAGATTCTAAAATCTTGGCTTTTTTCAAAAGTTTATAATTTTTCGATACCGTTAGAATATCATATAGTGTTTTCTGAATTTTAAAATTAATGTTTCCACCTAAAATAATATCAGTCCCACGACCTGCCATATTTGTGGCAATCGTTATACTACCCTTTTTACCTGCTTGAGCAACGATCTCTGATTCTCTTCGCACGTTTTCTGGTTTAGCGTTTAAAAGTTGATATGACAACTTATATTCACCTAACAATTGAGCAAGCATTTCCGACTTTTCTACTGTGGTTGTCCCGATCAAAATAGGCTGTCCAGTAGAAGAAATTGTATTACATGATTGAGCAATTGCGTTCCATTTTGAAAATTGATCCTTATATATTAGATCTGATAAATCTTTTCTTTGATTTGGACGGGCTGTTGGGATTTCCTCAACTGATAGATTATAAATTTTTTCAAATTCTACCTCGGCAGTTTTACCGGTGCCCGTCATCCCAGATAATTTAGGATAAAGTAAGAAGAAATTTTGATATGTAATCGCCGCTACTGTTTCTGTTTTTTGACGAATCTGTAATTTTTCTTTCGCTTCAATCGCTTGATGTAATCCATCACCCCATCGACGATCTGGCATAATTCGACCAGTAAACTCATCAACAATAACTATTCGACCATTTTGAACAATGTAATGAACATTGTTAAAATATAACGCGCTACCTTTTAGCGCATTAATTATATACGGTATCCAAGGATCTCTCGGATCGTATAAATCTTGAACACTTAGAATTTTTTCAATCTGTTTACTACCTTGTTCTGTTAAAATTACATTTTTATTTTTCTCATCAATTTTATAATGAGTGTTTAGATCTAAATAATCAGTAATTTCTGCTGCAACGATATATTTCTCGATTGGAGTTTGAATATTATTGGAAATAATTAATGGCGTCTGAGCTTCGTCGATTAAAATAGAATCAACTTCATCAATGATGCAATAATTAAAAGGCCGTAAAACTACATCACTTAAGTTTAACGCCATATTATCACGGAGAAAATCGAAAGTTACTTCGTAGTTTGTTACATATGTAATATCCGCTTTATAATTTTCTCTCCGTTCAGATGTGGACATTCCATCTTGAATCAAGCCTGTGTCTAAGCCTAAGAATCGATAAATTTGACCCATCGAAACTTGATCTCGATTTGCTAAATAATCATTTACTGTTACAATATGAACGCCTTTATTTGTTAATGCGTTTAAGAAAGCTGGTAAAGTAGCTACCAGCGTTTTTCCTTCACCGGTTTTCATCTCACCAATTTTCTGATCATTTAAAACAAGTCCGCCAATTAATTGGACATCAAAGTGTCTTAAACCTAATGTACGGAAACTTGCTTCTCGTGTTAGTGCAAATGATTCAGCAGTTAATGAATCTAGATTTCCATCTGTTTCATATTGTTTTCTTAATTGAAAGCTTTTAGCCCTTAATTCACTATCAGTTAATGATTTTAGATCATTTTCTAATGTGTTAATTTGACTAATTAAGTTTTGGTATTTATTTACAAGCGAATTCTTATTGAAAGGGTTTTTTAGCATGTTAAAATTATTTAAAGATTTTTTAAACAACAATATTTATACGTTTATGTTGTCCATCTTTATGATCAAATTTAACAACCCCATCTGTTAACGCAAATAGGGTGAAATCTTTACCACACCCAACATTCGAGCCTGGTTTAAATTTCATACCTCTTTGACGAAGTAAAATATTTCCAGCTCGTACTTGTTCACCACCAAATCTTTTCACACCTAATCGTTGTGAGTTTGAATCTCGACCATTTTTTGTACTACCCGCACCTTTCTTATGTGCCATGACTATTTACTCCTGCTTTAAATTTTAATTAATAGTAATATCTTCGATAAAAACTCTTGTTAATTCTTGTCGGTGACCTTGTTTTTTTCTAGTTTTCTTTTTAGGTCGCATCTTATAGACAATCGTTTTTTTGCCTCGTAAATGCTCTAAAATTTTCCCTTTAACTTTTACGCTCTCTAAATAAGGTTTGCCAATTAAAACATCTCCATCATTATTCAATAATAGAACTCGATTTAGAGTAATCTGTTTACCTAATTCTGTTGGGATTCTATTGAAATCATAATATTTACCTGTTTCAATCCAAAATTGCCTACCACTTATTTCGACAATTGCATATTTCATAATCTAAATTAATTTATTTTTATTTAACTGTATCATACTAAAACTTTTTTTAAACCGTCAACTTTTTTAGAATTATCTTTTAATTTTCTATATTATTTTTTAATTTAATCAACTCTTTATAGAAAAATTCAAAAGCTTTCGATTTATAGCATTCTGGATTACTAATTATTGATAGTGTTCTACTGATTCGAATATTGTCAATTTTCAAAATTTCAATAGTTTTTAGCTCAATCTCTTTTTCAATAGCTGATGATGATACAAATGCAGCTCCTACTCCTAGACTAACAGCAGTTTTAATACCTTCAATCGAATTGAGTTGCATGATTACTTTTAATTGTTTTGTTTGAATCTGGTTTTGTATTAATATATTATCAATAAATTTTCGGATAGTTGAATTAGCATTTAAGGTTATAAAATTTAAATGATAAAGATCTTCTTTCGTAATTCTTTTTTTCATCGCGAATGGGTGAGATTTAGAAATAATTAAACTAAATTCGTCTTCAACAAAAGGTTTTATACTAAGATTTTTCTTTAATTCTTCAGGAATTTCACCTCCTACTACGGCAATATCAATTTCCCTATTAACAATATTTTTTGCAATTATTCGTGTTGAATTGACTTGAACTTTTAAGTCAATTTGAGGGTAATTTTGAGCAAAGAGAGCTAAAACTCTAGGCATTAAATAGGTTCCAATCGTTTGACTTGCCCCGACTGTCAAATTTCCTCGTTCACCATTTTTCAGATCAATTAGTACACGACAACTTTCCTCACATAAAGCTAAAATTCTTTCACAATACTGAAGAAAAACTTTACCATTTTCTGTAAGAGATATTTTATTATTTTCTCGGTTTATCAAAAGTATATCCAGATTTTTCTCTAATGTTTTAATCTGTTTACTTAATGAAGGTTGAGAAACGTATAATAATTCTGCTGCTCTTGTAAGATTTTCCTCTGTTGCAACTGCTTTCAAGATTCTTAATTGTTGAAGTGTAAAAGGAAGCATATTTAATTTTTAGTCACCTATTATTAAAATTGTAAAATAATTTTGAAAAAATGAAATTACGGATGGAGAGACTCGAACTCTCAAAACAAAAGTTACTAGGACCTAAATCTAGCGCGTCTACCAATTTCGCCACATCCGTTATATATATTGATTATTTTACCTAATTAGTTTTGTTTTAATTTCAACAAAAATAAATTTGAACCTTGAAAACTAATGGACCATTATTTGTGATATTAATAGAATTTTTCAAAAGAAAGCTTAAGATATAATGTAAGACTACAGCTGTTTTTGTAAATAAATCTTTAAATTTTTTTAAAGATTTATTCATCATCAACATATATACTGTATACAAAACTAGTAGTTTTCCCACTTAGCATAGATTTAGCTAAAGATAACGACTTCTGAGCTGCTTTATATCCTTTTCTTTTCCAATTTGCCTTTCTAGCATTCTTCTTAGCCTTTGAGGTGCGTTTCTTAGGTACAGCCATTATTTATTATTTCTAATTATCTTTTCGTCAATGATACATTAGATTATTTTTAAAGTCAAATATGACTAAGATTTTTCTATTCTCGTTTTAAATTACGAAAATTAACGTGATCGTGATAAACGTTGAATTTGCTGAATAGCTAAACGACCTATATTA